>Ga0233430_1000885_pt1 | contig 48427 bp, 38 predicted proteins | sample SI_118_April2016_2_FD_179883 | JGI IMG/M metagenome (GOLD analysis project Ga0233430, IMG submission 179883) | Seawater microbial communities from Saanich Inlet, British Columbia, Canada - SI_118_April2016_150_MG | ecosystem: Environmental > Aquatic > Marine > Inlet | place: Canada: British... | reverse complement strand
TCGTGCCTCGCTCAAACAAGGCTTATTTTCGCTACGCTAAACTAAGAAAATCTAATAAATCCTTATAAGCTCGATTCAGAATTCATCATTCAGCTTTTTGCAAAAACCTAACCGGACATTGATGATAAAGACTGGACATTTTGCAGACAGAATACCAAGACAACGTGTTTCCTTTTCCGTCAATGGGGAAACACTTGAGTAATTTTTGAGCCAACCCATAACTATCAGAATCCGGGAATTCATCCAAGGCTGTTCAGAAAATGGTTTTCCACATATCCTGCATTGGATTTGTTTTATGTTTTGACGCTTTCAATTTGATTTGACACAGATAACCATTTGCTTGCCATCTTCAACCCCACTGGCTTATTATATCATTGTTGTGGTAGATGGGTACGGAGGTCTCAGGTTTCATCACTCAGCTTTCTGCAAAAACCTAACCGGACATTGCTGGCGCTAAATACGCGAATACACGTTAGAGATGTACTGAAGCATCAATGGAGAAAGAATATGTATAATAAAAATCGATTGGAATATTTAAGCTGGCCTGTCATTGAACAGAAGATCAAGCAGGGGTATGAAACTGTCATTATTTGTACCGCCTCGGTTGAGCAACATGGTCATCATCTCCCTGAATTCACTGACTCACGGATAGGATCAGAACTGTGTGACATCATTGCTGACAAACTGGAAAACGTTCTGATAGCCCCGATAATCACGATTGGTCGGTCAGAGCACCATCTGGCCATGCCTGGAACTGTTTCCCTCCGACCCGAGATCTACCAGGGCGTGATTGAAGACTATGTGAGCTGCTACAAAAACAGCGGCTTTAAAAACATCATCCTGATTGCCTCCCACGGTGGCAATATCGGTCCCAACCTGGCAATCGTCGAGGAGTTGCGGGTCATGCATCCGGATCTCAATATTATCTGCCCTATCACCATGGAAAAACTGATGGGGGTGATGCAGGAGATGTCCGAGGAGTACCAATTCGGGGAGGGTGCTTCTGGTCATGCAGGCGCCTTTGAAACAGCCGTCATGCTTCACCTCACACCGGAGTTGGTGGATATGGACGAGGCCAAGCCGGGATTTACCGAACCGATGACCCTTGAAGTGGTAGAAAAACTCTTTACAGAAGGAATGAAAGGATTGTCAGAGGTTGGTATACTGGGAGATCCCACAGTGGGAGTGACAGCAGAAATGGGTAAAAAATACATTCACCATACAGCCAATGTTCTGGTAGATGCCATTAAAGCGGAATTTGCAGCAAAAAAAGGTTAAACCCGCAGACAATAACCCATCAGCAGGAGAAAAACCAAGGTGGACTTATTAACAATTTCAGCTGAAGAAGTCACTGAACTGCTGCCCATGAAGGATTGCATATCCGTGATGGGGGAAGCATTGATAAACTTGGCCAGGCGGCTCTCTAGTGCCCCACTGCGAGAGGTTATCTGGACATCCGAGAAGTCGGGCCTGCTTGCAAGTATGCCCGCTATGGATAATGGACTGGGCCGGTTTGGCGTCAAGGTCTTGTCTGTTTTTCCGGGGAACCATAAACTGGGTATTGATTCCCACCAGGGGATTGTCGTGCTATTTGACGCAAAGCAGGGTCAACCATTGGCCATTGTGAATGCAGGCGAGATAACCGGCATCAGGACAGCAGCGGTTTCAGCCATCGCAACCCGAGAGCTGGCCCGAGAAGATGCAAGTGATCTGGTCATAATTGGGTGCGGGTTTCAAGCCATCAAGCATCTGGAAGCCATGTGCCTGGTTCGTCCCATCACACGCGTACGTGCCTGGGACCTTTATCCATCGGCCGCTGAATCTTTTGCAGAAAAAGCATTGTCTCAGTTTGGGTTAGATGTTGAAGTGCAGACTGGAGAAAAAGCGCTGGTGGAAGGTGCGGACATCATCTGCACATTAACACCTTCCAACGAGCCTGTGCTATTCGGGCAGGATTTAACGCCCGGGGTGCATATCAATGCAGTTGGGTCCTGCAGTCCTGTGGCGAGAGAGTTGGATAGCGAAGCTGTCATTAAATCCAGACTGTTCGTGGATCTAATTGAATCAACCCTCGCCGAGGCGGGCGACATCCTGATCCCAATCGCAGAAGGTAAAATCACGAAAGATCATATCGTCGGAGAAGTTGGCCAGATATGCAACGGGGAGATCACAGGTCGCAGGTCTGCAAATGATATTACGATGTTTGAAGCATTAGGTCTGGCAGTTGAAGATCTGGCTGCATCCAGCTATATCTACGAAAAGGCCATCACCACGGTACGTGGTACCATGATAAAACTGTAATGACCCAGTCAATTGAAATTTGCACATCTTTCAACGGAAATTGGCGTAACCGACAGTTTCCCATTAACCTGGCCTGTCACAACTGATTCAATCTACTCTGAACTCGCCCTGGACAAGATCCACATAGGTGTTAAGCTCTTCCAGGTAGGATTGCTCCAGGGGGCAATCGTCCATTTCGTTGACATCGCTCACCTTCACCGGTTGGATAGCAGGCTTTCCCTGATTCTCACTTTCCGTCTGAACAACCGGCGTTGCCAGGTATGAATCTATATAAGTTCTGGATTTATCCTTGAATGTCCCCTTGTTCAGTGACAGGTTCAATATCTGGCTCAGAGCAAGCGGCGGTGCTGAATAAGGGGAGGTCAGGTTGCCCAGAGAATAGGCAATTACCGCCAATCGGTCAGGATCTCTCTTTGTCTGATATACTTCAACCGGCTGGATAACATGGGGATGGTGGGAAATAATGGCATCAACACCTGCTTCGACCAATAGATGAGTTGTTTGTACCTGATCCGTTCTTGGAAAAAACTCATATTCAAATCCCCAATGGAGAGAGGCGATGATGAAATCACAGTTCTGCTGTTGGCAATCGGCAATCTGATGCTGCAGCAGGCTTACGTCTGCCGGTCCGTTTGGATTGTGAAGTTTAGCAACATTGACTCGGTATTCTTCGCCGGCTGGAACGGTTCTTCCGTTCAGGCCAAAGGTCGCCGAGACAAATCCGATTCGAATGCCGTTTACGTCCACAATTTTACCTTTGTCCTGGTCCTCCGGTTTCAGGTTTGTGCCAATATCCATAATCTGATCCGCCTGCAAATGCTTCAATGTGGTTTGAAGCCCTTCCATTCCCTTGTCCATGGTATGATTGCAGGCTGTGTGAAATACGGTATAATTTTTTCCCCGATGGGATTTCAAGGCCTCATACTGTTCTTTGGTGCAGCAAAGTTCGGGCGATTCATCCTCTTTAAAGACCATTTCCACAATTTCTTGCTCTGTCAGCTGAGACTCAAAATTGCCATAGACGATATCATTTTCAAATATCAGGTCGGCCACCTTTTCATAAAGAAAATCTTTGGAGTGTTCCAATCCACCAACTTTCATCATGTCTCCTACAGCACCGATTGTTACGTCTTCCCCTTTTTCAAAACCATCAGGCAACTGAAATGAATAGCTGTCAGATGCACCTTTTTTTAGAGGGTTGTCCTTCTCCGGCTGAACAATAGGATTCAGTGATTTATAGACCCAGTAAATTTTATCAAGAAGGCTCATGTCCAGAATATCTGCTGCTGCTTTCTTGCTGGGAAGTTTCCAGAAACCAAAAATCTCGGCAATTCTGCAAATAAACTTTATAATAAATCCCGTCAATCCTTTCAATACGATGTCTTCCATCGGTTTTACCGGCAATCGACTTGTTCTCATTTCTCCTCTCCGTCCTTTGAGGTATATTCGTCCCGCGCTATTCGTTCAGAAAATCCAGGGCGTACTGAACGTGAAGTGCCGTTCCTGTCTCCAGGGCATCCTCGTCGATATTGAAGTTTTCATGATGCTGGGGAAAAAGCGGACCTTTTGCTTCATTTCCAGCGCCCAAAAAGGCAAAAACCCCAGGGACTTTCTCCGAATAGAAGGCAAAATCCTCTGCTCCGGTCACCGGTGGCACCTCGAAAAGGGCATCTGGGCCGACAATTTTCTTAACGGTTTCTGCTGCCCGCCTGGCGCAAACAGGGTCGTTGATGGTCGGGGGCACGCCAACGGTGTACTTAAGCTCCGCCTCAGCCCGATAGGACTGGGCGGTATTTTTAGCGATACGTTCAATGATCCCTGCAATTTGGGCGCTTAACTCTTTATTAAAGAGTCTGACGGTACCCTCAAGCCTTGCAGTGTCTGCAATCACGTTGTTCCGGGTGCCGGCGTTGAACATCCCGACGCTTACCACTGCCGATTCTGAAGGGTCGAATTCCCGGCTAACGATAGACTGCAGGTTCATCACAACCGCAGATCCAGCGACAACTGCATCAACCCCCTGGTGCGGCATGCCTCCATGCCCGCCCTGGCCTTTGACAATAATTTCAAAATGGTCTGCTGACGAGAGACGGGGGCCTTCCTGGGCACAGATCAGGCCGATCGGCAGAAAACCAACGATGTGGATACCGAAAATCGTATCAACCCCTTCCAGGCAACCTTCCTTGATCATGGTTACGGCCCCTGATACCAACTCTTCGGCTGGCTGAAAGATCAGTTTAACGGTTCCATTAATTTGATCCTTGCTTTCATTCAACACTTTGGCTGCTCCCAGCAGCATTGCCATGTGTGCATCATGCCCGCAGGCGTGACTGATCCCTTCATTTTGCGATTTGTAGTCGATATCGTTGGCTTCTGTTACTTCCAGGGCATCCATATCTGCTCGCAGTGCAACTGTTTTACCTTTGCCGGCCCCTTCGATTGTTGCAACCAGGCCTGGATCGCCGACAGGGCGATAGGGAATTCCCATGGCGTCCAACTCCCTCTTGATTCTTTTCGATGTCTCTTTTTCCTGCCAGCTGGGCTCCGGATGTTTGTGAAACTCTCTTCGCATATCAATAACGTACTGTTTATGCTTTTTTGCCAGTTCTTTTACGTCCATTTCGATTCTCCCTGAAGGATGTTGCGAGATACGTGCTGTCATCGATAAAACTTTCTGGATATGTTCAACTATTTTAGAGGAGTTGACAAGCGGGATTCTATGCTTTGCGTTGATGTCAAACCAGATGAGTCCACTTCACCCTGGACAGGGATTATTCCATCTCTCTGATGGCTGCTTGAATTCGTCTACCGAACAGTCTTCAATGACTCCCACAATACCATATCCAGCATTACTGATAACCACATTTATAGTCTCTTCCTGCTTCATTATATATTCAATTTTATTGTTTTTCATGGTTTGAGCAGTCGTTTTTGTCCATAACGATATCTTCTTCTGCAGGAAACTGGAGGCTGGCTTTCTCAAACAGGGTTTCGATGTTATATTCAAGTGAATGAGCCTCACCAATAACATCAATCAGGCTGACCAATTCATCCGAACGTAATCCGATCTTTTTGCCGTATTTCAGCAGTTTAATAATAAGCTTATCTTCGTTTTTTTTGTAGATCATCATCTTCATCTTCCTTCTGTTTACGGTCATGGGGGACTTTTGGATATATCCTACCTGTGACATATTTTAGATACCTATCTAGCTGCTAACAGTCCCATTATGGCCAAGGTCGGATTGACGTGTTCAAGTATCTGCTTCGTCAGTTTTTTCCGGTATTGAACTGGTCAATTTGCTGATCATTCATCTCTTCTTGCAGCACCATACTCCCATGATAAAATAAATTCAACATTATCAAGCAAGTGAATGTTCACTGAAAGAATAAAGTATGTGGATTTACCTTATGTCCGGTGTTGGCACTCTTAAGACTTCAGCAAGACAAAGAATTGGATTATATCCTTATGCGCAGAGACGGGTTTTATCATTCAGCTTTAGTTTTGCAAAAACCTAACCGGACATTGCTGGGAAAATATAGGTTTGGGGGAGTTCTTGAGATAAAATGCGAATTTCAAATCTGAAAGCTGTTAAGATTCATCAATAGAGGCTTAAGAAGGATTATTGTCGCTCGTTCTGTCATTATCGAATTTTCCGACTGTCGGAAAAAAATGAGATTTTGCATAGAAGAACCAGCGACCGCAGTCGCCGGTTCTATCAACCTACGACTCTTTTGATTCTTTATCAGAATCGTCTTTGTCCTCAATCTCCTTCTTCCGCTATTCAGCAGCAGAATTGATCAGCCTCGCTACGGCAATAACACGGTCAACCACCTCGATCACAAATCTAATCTTGTTCATATAGGAGCTTATAGATATACCAAGATATATAGTACAACCGGCAATTATCCCAAACCTTATTAAGGAGAGAATAATGGAAACTACTGTACTTACGAGCAAATTGGCTCGCACACGTTTGGGTGGTTATTTAGTCGATGTAAAATATGTCGACGAGAAGGTCTTACTGATTGAAAAGGTGGGTGAAGATGATTTCTTAGGTGTTTTGACTTCAGCTCGATTCCTACGTGAAAACGGAATTGAAATTCCGGCCAAAGAGAAATCCAAGCCGGCAGAAACGGTTGATGAAAAACCTGAAGTAAAAAAGAAGAAGTAAGCTCATGGCAGGGTCACACCTGCCACCTTTTATTTGGAGGAATATGAAATTGATAACAGAAGAATTTGAAGAGCTGTTCAAGGACTATAAAAAGACGGATACCGTCACTCTGTACGTTCAACGGTGTGTTTATTGATTGGGCTGTCGGGCCACCGCCCCTGTTTGCAGCGCAACTGACAAAGTCATCCTGTCCTAAAACCAGATCAGCTGCCTGACTATGGCTGGTTGGAAGGCTGTTCCAAATAAGGACTCGATTATTACTATCTGCAGACAATCGATGATATTAAATCAATTCTACCTCATGTTCCAGTTTTCATCTTATTGCAACCAGTTTTCTCCTGCCAAACCTTGAATTTGACTGAACTCTCTGATATTACCGGTCACCAAAGTGAGTCCATGATTCATGGCCTGAGCAGCTATCAGCATATTGTCTGTCAGTAGTCTCTTCAAAAGGTACTATTATGATAGCAGAAAGAATGGTTTCCAACTGGTTACGCAGCTTTAAAGATCCTTTTTTTCAACTGGATTAAATGAAAACCGGGTTTTGAAATATTTAATACTGTGCTTTTTCTCTTTCACCAGTCGCACCTGACAGGATATTTTGTTACAAATTCATCAGGAGTAAGCAAAACCATATCAGAAGTGATTGCCTGGCAAATTAACATACGATCAAATGGATCTTTATGGATGTCAGGTAATTTGGAGATATACAGTGTGGCCTCTTCACTTATACCGTAACTTGAAATGTGATGTTGTTTTCGTTGCATGGGAATATATTTTGTGGGTTCGACCGGTAAATTCAGTTTCCCCAATCCGAATTTTAAAGTAATTTCCCACGTCGAAACCGCACTTAGATACACTTCATTGCTTTTTTCCATATAAAGCGTTCTGGCCCGACGACTAAGCCTGGTGCTATCTGTTATTATCCATAAAAATGTGCATGTATCCAGCAAGATTCTCATTATTCCTTCCCGTAAAATGCATCTAATATGTCATCTGGAAGCGGTTCAAAAAACGAATCACTGACCGCGAACTCACCTTTGGCTAGTCCAATAGGTCGAGAATCAGTCAGTGGCGGATCTATTGGTCGAATCTCAGCAATTGGCACATTTCTTTTACATAGAATAATCCGTTCTCCACTTGATAAAGCGTTTAAATATTTGGACAGGTTCGTCTTTGCCTCATGAATATTTAATCGAATCATTATGTCTCCTATCATATGATTTCTTTCCTGATTCAATACTAAACTAACTTTATAACTTAGTAAAGAGTTTAGAGACATCAAGAATAACAAATGGTCTTTTTCTGGCTGGGATTTGATAGAATTTATTTCTTCCACTCTTGACGGTATTTGCCGGGCGTTTTTCCGCTCCAGCGTTTGAAGGTGCGAAAGAAGGTGCTGGGCTCGGAGAAACCCAACTGCAGGCTGATTTCTGCCGCCGAACAGTCGCCGGCTTCCAAAGCACTTTTTGCAAATTCAAAACGCACCTGATCACGCAGTTCTGAATTAGAGGTTTTGACTGGCAGTTTCAGGTAGGACTTGTCGAAGTGCAGCGTTGTTACCGGCTCATCGAAAAAAAGCTCAGGACCCAGTATTCAGAGATACTCGGAAATATCCTCCGGGGCCGGCCAGCTGAACGTCGCTTTTTTGATCTGCAGTTTTTTACCCGTCAGCTCGTAACTGTGGATGGTGATGCTGGCTACCAGGTAATCCATCACGATCCGTTCGATTTCCGCTGGCAGATCCTTAATGGCCTTCCATGAGAAGATCACGTCCTTGCCTTCAATACCGACCGTCAAACGGGTCACATTCCCGATCAGTCGGTGATAGTACTGGTATTTTTCCTGTAATTGTGCCATATTTCGGCAGCTCATCAGGACATAACCGGCAATCCCAAAGTCGCTGATCTTCATAAACTGCGTGACATGAAAACCACTGAACCGAATGCTGTTTTTCTGAGAGATTGTCTGAATCAGGTGGAGCAGCTGCTTGGGAAACTACTGCAACGCCGATAAATCCAGTTGATCCAGATCCATGTTCAGAATTTTGCGAATCTCTCTATCTGTCAGACCTGATGTTCGGGCGTATCGAATGGATGATGTCACTGTATTGTCTCCCTGTCGACTGTAAGATTCAATCATGAGATACAGAAGAATGTGAATTGCTGGTCTGTGATCAAATTCAAATCGATGATATGAGCCGTTGCGAGCGGACTCTGTAATGATGACTTTTTTAAAGGAGATAGACCATGAATACAAAGACGACTATTTTTTCAGCGCAAAAGATCATCACAATGAACGCGACTCGCCCTGAAGGGCAGGCAGTAGCTGTTCGGGGTGGCATGATTCTGGGAGTCGGGTCCTTGGATGAAATGAAAAGCTACGGGCCATATGAAATTGACAGGACCTTCGAGGACCTGGTACTGGTCCCCGGGCTGATCGAAGCGCACAGTCATATTCATGAAGGGACCCACTGGGGGTTCCCCTATGTCGGCTATTACGACCGTATGGGACCCGACGGCAGTGTTTGGAAAGGGTTGCAGACGTTCGACGAGATGCTGGTACGGTTGAAGTCCCTGAACGACGCCATGAGTGATCCTGATGAACCCCTGGTGGCGTGGGGATTTGACCCCATTTTTTTTGAAAAGGAGTGGTTGAATGTTTCCCATCTTGACCAGGTATCACAAACGCGACCGATTTTTGTTTTCCATGTCAGTGCGCATTTGGCGACTGTTAACACAGCCCTGATGTCAAAGATGAATATCACAAAGGATACCGTTGTGGACGGGCTTGATAAGGGGCCCGATGGAGAGCTCACTGGAGAGCTGCAGGAACCTTATGCCCTGAGACTGGCAGGTGACATATATGAAAGCGTAGCCAATGGGGCTGAAATAGATCAGAACTGGCTGATCTACGGCATTCAAGCCAAGAACGCCGGCTGCACAACCATCGCTGAAATGGCATATGGTACGCCTGAAAACCAGTCGGATCTGGATCGGTTAAAGCGGATGATCGATGACCCGGAATACCCGGTTCGCATCAACCAGCTTTATCTTCCTCTGATGTTTGATGTGAAAGATCATGATGAAGCAGCACAATGGGTGATCCAGCAAGGGAAACAGAGCACGGCCAAGCTCCGACTGGGAATCGTTAAGTACTTCCTGGATGGTTCCATTCAGGGTTACACCGCCAGGTTGAATGCTCCTGGATATTTTAAGGGGAATCCCAACGGCATGTGGTTGACGCCGCCGGAAGAGATGGTCAATACACTGCGTTCCTATCACCGACATGGACTCAGCATGCATTGCCACTGCAACGGGGATGAGGCGGTGGATGTGTTTCTGGAGGCTGTGGAAAAAGTACAGGCTGAGACCCCCTGGCTGGATCATCGCCACACCATACATCACAGTCAGCTCACCAGTCCGGCGCAGTATAGAAAAATGGCACGGCTGGGGGTCAGTGCCAATATCTTCTCAAATCATATCTACTACTGGGGGGACAAACACTATGAGATCACTGTGGGACCGGACCGCGCCCATCGCATGAATGCCTGCCAAACCGCCAGACAGATGGGGGTGAACTTCACTATGCACAGCGATGCGCCCGTTACCCCTATCAGCCAGATTCACTCCATCTGGGCTGCGGTGAATCGTTTGACTGCGTCCGGGCGGGTGCTGGGTGAAAATGAGAGAATATCGGTACAGGACGCGCTACACGCCGTCACCCTGGGGGCAGCCTATACCCTGGATATGGATCGGGAGATCGGCAGCATTGAGCCCGGGAAACTGGCTGATTTTACAGTGTTGGAGGAGAGTCCCTTTGAAGTGGATCCCTATAAAATCAGGGATATTCAAGTCTGGGGGACCGTGCTGGGCGGAAAACTGTTTCCAGCCGCGAACCGCTGATTTTACAGGTCATACCGAGGCAGAACGGCGTCTGCCCTGGATGAAGGGGCGGGTTCGTCCTGACACCGCCCACTCGGGTTGTCGCCGATCTGATTGAGGAATTTGTTTCGAAATGATAAACCTCGATCAACCCTTTTTCGCTTACACTTCACTATAATTATTTCAGATATATTGAAATCCGGAGAATGGAAGGGGAAATATCCGCAAGCTAGAAACATATGGAGATCGAAATGACAACTGTTGCCAAAGTCATGGCAGAAACACTGAAGGAACTTGGTGTAAAGTATATATTCGGGGTACCCAGTGGAAACTGGATCGATTATCTGGCCGCTATTCAGGAAACTGAGGGGTTGGAGTTCATTCTTGTCAGCAACGAAAGTGCCGGTGGGTTCATGGCCGATGTCTGCTGGCGGTTGACGGGTACGATTGCGGCCTGTTTTGGAACCTTTGGTCCCGGCGCCTGCAACTTGTCCACCGGTGTGTGTGGGGGATATCTAGATCGTTCACCGATGATTGCTTTTACTGATGAAATGAATGACGAAATGCGGCCCAGGATTACGCAGATGAATATCGATCATCAGACCCTGTTCAAACCCATCACCAAATGGACAGGCCGCCTTGCACCGGGAAAAGTCAAAGAGATAATAAACAAAGCGGCACACCTTTCCCTTTCTGACGTCCCGGGTCCTGTGCATATTGGATTACCTGCCGGAATCGCCGCTCAGGAATCAGTCGCTGAAAAAACAGTTCCGCCAATTCCTACACGAGTTCAGCCGGCCGCGTCCACAGTCCTTGAACAGATGGCAGACCTTTTCATCAGATCCCGAAAACCTGTAGTTGTCCTGGGTATTGGCTCCATGCGGTTTGATATCCGCAATCTGGTGATAGATATTCTCGAAAAGTTCAGTATTCCTGCTGTTCTGACACCCATGGCAAAAGGAATGGTGCCCGAGGACCATCCCTGTTATGCAGGTGTTCTAGCCCATGCCCTGGGCGACCAGGTAGGTCTGATCCATCAACAAGCGGACCTGGTGATAGGCATCGGTTATGACCCTGTGGAGCTGAATTATGAAGACTGGATGCCTGATGTTCCCCTGCTGCATATCGATACGATATCCGCTGATCTGGACAAGACTAATTTCACACTGGGTTGTGATGCAGTGGGTCACCTGAAAACGTCACTGGAACATTTGGTTTCTCTTGATTGCGAAGAGAAGGTATGGAGTCTACATGAGCTGATTGATCGTAAAGAGAAGATGTTTGCTCAACTAAGCGCACCGCAAGGATCATTTGATTCCAGAAAGGTGCTTGACGGTTTAAGGGAAATACTGCCGGAAGATGGTATTATGACTTGTGATGTCGGTGCTCATCTCCACCTGATCGGTCAGCACTGGAAAACCGGGTCACCCGAATGCCAGCTGATGACCAACGGGGGTTCTTCCATGGGTTTTGCCATTCCCGCAGCCATTGCCGCCAAACTGAGCTGTCCGGAACGGGAAATCTGCTGCGTGGTGGGTGACGGCGGTTTCTACATGATGGTGGGAGAGATGGCAACAGCCAGGCGACTGGGGCTGAAGATTGTTTTTGTCGTGATCATGGACGCCCATCTCTCGCTCATCAGGATCAAGCAGGAACGAAAAGATTACAATCGCTATGGCACTCAGCTGCAGTCTACTGCCGTTGATTATGAATCATCCCCATCGATTTTCGGAGTTCCTGTCTTTCCTGCGAAAAACAACCAACAATATGACCGGGCTTTGAAAGAAGCATTTTCTTCAGAAGGTCCGGCAGTAATCGAGGTTTTTGTCAGCACTGATGCGTATGATGATCTCATCTTGAAAGGAAATAAATAATGAAAACAGTAAAAGTGGTTCTTTGCGGATGCGGCGGTGTGGGTCGGAATTTTCTGCAACTGATGGCAGAGCGTAAAGAAGAGGTCAAAGATAAGTATGCCCTGAATCTGGAATTATCAGCAGCAGTTGATGTAAACGGTGCAGTGATAAACAGCACCAGTCCGGGATTGCCTGTTGCTGATCTGGTGGCGTTTTTGAAACAGGGAAACGAGATACAGACTTTTTCCGACTTTGGAGAGAAAGGGATCAGCGGAGTGGAAACGATCAGGCAGGTAAAGGCAGATGTAATGGTCGAAGCCACGCCAACAAATCTGATTGATGGTGGTGTGGGCAAAGCACATGTATTTGAAGCCATTGATCAGGAGATGGAAGTCGTCAGTGCCAACAAGGGACCTTTTGTGCTGTTCTACAGGGAGCTGTTTGCCAGGGCAAGGGAGAAGGGATGCGGACTTCATATCAGTGCCGCTACGGCAGCAGCCCTCCCAACTCTTGATGTCGGATTGACCTGCCTGTCAGGGACCCGGATCAGCTCAATCGAAGGCATCCTCAACGGTACCACCAATTACATTCTTTCCGAGATGAAGACCAGGGACACTGCTTATGTTACTGCTCTCAAACAGGCTCAGGATCTCGGAATCGCTGAAACAGACCCCAGTTACGATGTAGAAGGGAAGGATACAGCCAATAAGACCGTCTTGATTGCCAACCGCCTGTTTGTTAAAGCGTTCGGCCTGAAGGATATCATTGTGGAAGGGATCACCCGCATAACCCCCGATGACATCAGAAATGCCACGCGGGAAGGCAAAATCATCAAACTGATCGGTACCGCGGAGAAGGTCAAAGATCAGATAAAATTGAGTGTGGCGCCAAAACGTCTGGATGAGAAACATCCGCTGGCTTCGGTTAATGGACCGGAAAAAGCGATTACCTACATGACCGATACCATGGGCAACATTACCGTTATGGGAGGAAAAAGTTCACCCGTAGGCGCTGCGGCTGCACTTCTGAAAGATCTCATAAATGCCTTTAAAAAATGAGGGATACCGTAAAGTGGTGAATAGTTCCTCGAAATTTTTTATTGCGTAGCTTGGGTTTAATACCCCACCGCTTGCGGCGGGGTAGTTCATTTTGGTGGAAAATGGGTCAGCGCCCGTTCTGCCATGGCGGTAATGGTCAAACTTGGGTTCACACCGACATTAGCCGAGACGGAAGCTCCGTTGATGACATAAAGTCCCGGGTAACCATAAACCTCGTGATTTGTGTCGATGACACCATCCTGATCGGATGTTCCCATATGACAGCCTCCTAGAATATGGGCGGTAGTCGAGATGTTTCCGATGCTCTCCGAAAGAAAATTCAAGGGAGTGCCGCCTGTTTCCTGAGCCAGGATCGAAGCCGTTTTATTTGCGATGGGAAGATTGGACGGGGCTTCCTTGCCTTTTACCGGTTTGGATTTGAGTCTTCTGCTGAACAGAAACAATGGGCTGTGTCCATATTTAAAAGACAGTTGATTATCCAGGTCCTGCATCACGGTCAGAACTGTCACCCGTTTGAAAAATGCTTTTGCCCGCCAGGAAACGCTGGATTTTAATGGGTGCCTCAGCATCGACCCTATCACTTTCATAGCTCGTGTCAATGGACGATCATCATCCACCAGTGGGCCGAAATAGCTTTTTGTAAAGTTCACTCCCTGGCAGTAACGGTTCTGGGTAATGTGCGTGTGCGTATCGGGGTAGAAATCGGTTGAGATGGTTGTGCCTTTGGTAAGGTCCTTATCGGGATCCGTATCCAGTACCCCGACAATTGCTTCACTGTTGGTCCTGACAACTTTTCCAAGCTGACTTGAAATTGCTGGAAGTGTTTTTGTGATATCCCGGCAGCGGAACAAAAGCTCTAACGTTCCCAGTACACCAGCGGAGATGATGACACCTTTTGACTCCAGATCCGGATAAGATTTAAACCTGTTGAGCGGGTCCCTTATCTTCAGGATATAACCGCTTGTCTTCTTGGGAATGATGTTGGTAACCTTGCGGTCTGGTAGTATGTCCACACCCAGACGCTGGGCAAGATAGAGATAGTTTTTATCTAACGTGTTTTTGGAACCATGGCGGCAGCCGGTGATACACTGTCCACAAAATCCGCAGCCCCTTCGGTCCGGTCCTTTTCCATCGAAATAAGGGTCCTGCTGCATTTTGTCAGCTTCTCCAAAATAGATCCCGTTATTAACATGACCGAAGGTTTCACCTGCCCCCATTGCATCGGCTGTTTTTTTCAGGTATTCATCCTGAAGATCCGTCCTCGGGTTTTTTTCCACGCCCAGCATCTTAGAGGCGGTCTCATAATGAGGCTTTAATTCTTTTTTCCAATCCAAACCCAGGTGGCTCCAGGAAGGGTCCGTATAGAAATTATCCCGTGGCTTCAGAAGCACTGCAGCGTATACAATACTGCCACCGCCGACGCCAACCCCTGCAATAATGGCAATATGACGGTAGAAATTTTGCAGAAAATATCCTCTTGAACCAACCGGCGGCATCCAGAACAGCTTTCGGGCACTCTGGTCTGCCTGCTCAATATCACTGGGATTCACCCATTTTCCCTGCTCGACAACACCGACCTTGTAGCCTTTTTCAGCCAGGCGCAACGCCGAAACACTGCCGCCAAAACCACTTCCTACAACAATATAGTCATATTTCATACAGGTCCATTTTAGCTTTATAGTCTTCTTGTTTATAGACTTTTTCCGGGCATTCCTCGAAGGCTTGCATCAAAAACCGCTCCTGTGGTTTTTGGCTGATTGTCATTGGGATTTCATCAAGGATAAGAAGATAACTGGGAACACTGTTAGCCTCTAAACCTTTTCTTGCATAATTGAAGATGCTTGTTGAATCTGCTTTCTTTCCTTCAAAAAGCGAAATACCTGCTACCAAATCAGATTCGCCCGGGGCGCCACTGGCAGCTGGAATTCCAAAAACAGCAACTTCGCTGACATCCGGATGTTCTCCAATGACACGTTCTACTGTGTCAGGCTGAATGAAATCTCCCGCTCTTCTTAGTCCTCCGCCTTTTCGGTAATCAAAGTACCACCAGCCGTCTTTATCTACATGAGCCATGTCTCCAGTTCGGTTCCAGCCGCCAAGGGTTTTCATTTGACTGGCATCTTTATTTCTATAATAGTCTACTTTGGCTTTTCCAAAAATGGGTTTGGCAATAATTTCGCCAGTAACATTGGGTGGACACTCAATATCGTTTTCATCCACCACCTTCATTTTAAATGCCTTAATAGGTTTCCCACAGCTTCCAATAGGCCCTTTTCCAGGTGGTTTGCGGGTAACTCCGCCACCCTCCAAAGTAGAATACCATTCGAGAATTTGAACATCGTAGCGTTTTTCAAAATCAGCCCAGATAGCTTTGGGCATTCCTGCGCTGATGACCTGCCTGACAGGATTATCCGCATCATTGGATTTGGGTGGTTCATTGAATATGCCTGCTGCTACTCCACCCAGCATACTGAACATTGTGACACCATATTTTCGACTGATATCCCATAATCGGCTTTTGGTAAATTTGGTACTGAATACCGTCTTAATTCCTCGGTACAGACCTGGCGCAAGCGTCAGTCCAATGGCATTCCCATGGGTCATTGATAATCCGGTATAAAGAACATCGCTGTTTTTAACACCATATAATCGGCTGGCAAACAGACCGTAAACCCGAATGCGATAGTTCTCGTGAGTGACCCCTTTCGGATCTCCGGTTGTCCCGGATGTGTAGATAATCTGCATGGGATGTTTGGGATTATCCACTTGGTAGTCAACCGGCTTAAAAGGGTTGTTTAAGAGTGCATCCGTTGCTGCATATTTTTTGATATCGCCGGTTGCAGGAAAATCCGGTTTATCCGCAACAAAAATTCTGCTGACGTCGGGAATCTGACCTCTGATTTCTTCAATGTTTTCCAACAGGTTTGAAGTCGTAAAAACTACCTTGCATTTGGAATTGGATATCTGATGTGCCAGTTTTCGACCTTTTGATCTGGGATCAATAAGTACGATAATCGCCCCCAAAATTCCAGCCGCAGCAAACAGATGAACCATTTCCGGGTAGTTGTACATAATCGCAGCATACTTATCACCCTTATTTACGCCTGCTTCCAGTAAGGCCCTGGCGAATTTGTGTGAGTTTTTGTGTAGATCTGCGTAAGTTTGGATAAGATCATCCCCTTTTGGATTTTCGAATGTCAGCACAGGAAAATCGGGGGTCAAGTTTGCTTTGACTTCTAAAAACTGTCCTAAAAAGCGAGTATTCAGTTTCTTTTTACGTGCAAACCGCATGTTTCTGACTATCTCAAACCTGGGTTTTGATTCATCATAGATTGATGTTTTTGACATACTGTTATCTCCGATTTAGGTATGAAATATCATTTGCATAACTACCATATCAACATCTGAAAGAGTAACTATTCACAATGATCCCCTCGGCTGGGCGTATGCTGAGTAGTTACTGAAAGAAAGGGTTTTATACCTGACACGAGCGACCGAAAAGATGTTTTACCTCTTAAAGATATGAAGCGCCATAGCCGCGGCATCAATTCCTAAAATACCCCCACCATTATGGGTCATGCCGATTTTGGGATTCATCACCTGCCTTTTTCCAGACTCTCCCCTTAACTGTTGAACGATTTCGTAAATTTGCCCCATGCCGGTAGCTCCAATGGGGTGCCCTTTGGAAGCCAGTCCTCCGGATGTGTTGGATGGGTTTTTACCATCAATTTCCAGGTACCCTTCGTCAATCCATTGGGCCGCTTCGTCAGGAGGACAAATTCCCAGTTCAATCAGTGTAATAATCTCTGAAGGTGTTGTTGCATCATGCACTTCGATGACATCAATTTCCTCGGGTCCAACGCCTGCAGTTTCAAATACCTTTGGTCCCAGCCGTTTGGTTAAAGTATCGCTTAAATCATCGGTAATTCTACCGCTCCCCACCACTGATCCCTGAACCCAAATGGGCTTGCTGGTAAACTGGGCTGCTTTTTCTCTTGAGCAGATAATCGCAGCGGCAGCTCCATCGCAAATGGGTGAGCACATCATGCGGGTAAGCGGAAAAGAGACATCGCCTGAATTTAATACTTCGTCCAGTGTCACTTCCTTTTGATATTGAGCATGAGGGTTATGAGCGCCATTTTTATGGCTTTTCACACAAACCTTGGCGAAATGTTCCTGGGTAAGCCCACATCGTTCCATATACATTTTAGTATAATATGCATACATATCCATGAAAATACTCTTACTTTTCCCACTTTCACCGGAAATAATGCTTTCTGTGTTTCCCTGTTTTTTCTGAAAATTTTCCAGATGTGTCATCGCCATTTCAATATCAACAGCGGTACCCAACGCCATGAAGGATTTCATCTTGTCTTTATCATATAGTTTCTCGAATCCGACAACCAGGGCGCAGTCATAGACGCCGGCCCCGACAGCAGTCCAGGCCAGGTTGAATGCCGAAGAAGAGCTGGCACAGGCATTTTCAATATTGTACATCGGTATCGTATCAATCCCCATCGCACTGAGAGTAACCTGGGCTTTGATCTGCTCCTGACCTGTCATAATACCGGGTGCCGCAGTACCCACATAGGCAGCTTCCAGTTTTTGGGGATGAATATCCGCATCCTTTAATGCCTTTTCGACGGATTCTCTTACCAGATCTTTGATACCTTTTTCAGGGTGTCGGTCAAACTTTATCATTCCGATACCCACAACAGCTACATCACGCATCTAGTCTCCATTTCTCACTGTTCATGGTTGATTCTGTCCGTTGGTAAAAACGGATTTGTTTCTTTGGGATATTTGCCCGTCTAGTCCAGGTAAGCGGCCTCTTTCCCCAGATGTTTTCAGTATTATGTTTTCCACATTCCAAACACATGTTTCGTCTCCTTATTTATCAACCAGAGTCAATCAAAAACACAATCGAGTGCTTAAACTCTTCAATCGACAAAAGTCCTATTGAGGCGTATTCACAAAAGAGTGAAGCCTTGCCTTCACATCTTCAACATAGTTAGGATTATCCAGTTTGATTTCAACTCCGCCATTCTGGCAGGTTGCTTCGCATCTTCCACATCCTGTGCAGTGGTCTAAATGGGTGGTTATGCCGTTTTTATTAATAATATTGTTAAATATACAGGTCTCAACACAGGCACCACATCCTTTACATTTCGAGGTTGTATAAACCTGAATGCCCTCTATGGGTTTAAACAGCTTTTTTTGATGTTCGGAATCATGCTTGTAAAAGCCCATCATACAGCAGCAGTGGCAGCAGAAACAGACACTTAACAACTCTTTGGTGTCAGGTGTTAAAAACCCTAGATTGTCCACATTAACCTTTCCAATCATGGGAACCAATCCTGTTTCACTGGCCTTTGCCACATGCTGATGAGCTATTTCCTTAGTCACACGTCGGCCCAAACCAGGAGGAAGCTTTTTAGCAGTTTCGCCCATGAAAAGGCAACCGATCTCATTGGTGAAGTTTTTACACTTAAAGCCTGTTCGACAAATACATTTATCCATAATGATATGGGTGGTATTTAAATCAATCAAATCATCCAAAATCTTGCGGGGTATGATTTCACTGCCAGTTTCACCAACGGTTTCATCCACAACCAGTGTCTTGGGAGTCCCGTTAATGATAGTATTGCTGTTAGGCAGGTAAGTCATGTTGTTCTTGTTGGGGTCTGTCATCGGGATGACATTCTTCAGCCACGGAGTCTTCTCAATCAAAAAAAGCGACAAATTAAGTCCGCTCAAACTCAGTTTGGTGGCCCAGGGAGTGGAATACAACCTGGTTAGAAATGACTGCTTTAAACTGTCTTTCGCATCTCTCTGCCGGGCGGTTAAAAAGTCATCAAAAGCTTGTTTCGAAGAGTACTTTGGACTCCAGCCGGCAGCTTTTTTAAATTTATCACTCATTCCAAAAATGGTATGCTCAGACAGGCTCACCCATCCCTGACTCACCTTTTCTATTCGTAAGAAAAATAAAATATTCAGGATAAATTTTAATGGGGTTGCAGGAATCAGCACAACGTTCACTTTTGCTTTTTTAAACATCCACCGAGTAGCCAAGGCATCATCAGCGCAGACGTTAAAGATTCCAGGGACGTCTTTTTTCAGGGCAATGTGAAATGCATCGCCGAGATCTTTTTCGTGAATCAGTTGGTTGTGAGAATTCCGGCCCATAGGCAGAGCAGAGAATTTTTTAGACCACAACGCGGAAAATATATTGTTGATGTTGGGTCCGCATAAAAGTCCCACTCTTAATATGGTTAATGTTATTCCCGGATGATCTTTGAAGAATTCAGCGACGAACTCCTCCACTTGAATTTTGCTCGAATTATAGTAGCTGTCGCTGTTTCTATTGAGTGGAGATTGCTCTGTAAATCCCAGGGCATTGTCCTGATGAGCGCCGTAGACGGTCATGCTGCTGGAGTAAATTACTTTTTTAACACGGTTTGCAGCACACGCCTTAAAGATATTTTTTGAGCCATTAATATTGATATCCAGGGTTTCTTTCTTGTCATGGATTTCACCCACAATAAAAGCCAGGTGGAAAACGACATCAACATCATTTAATAAAGATTCTATCTTTCCGCTCCGGATATCTTCCCGGTGAAAACGAACCTTTTTGAAGCCCCCCTTCCATGGGGTTACATCAATCCCTATGATTTCTTCTATCTCTGTATCAGAATCCAGGATTGGTAGCAGAGTGGATGCAAAATAACTGTTAACACCGGTGATCGCAACTCGTATTCCCATTTTATTACGTTGCTTGGGTTTAATACACCGCCACTTGTGGCGTCGAGACAACTATCGCTAACCCAATGGTGATCTTCTTAAAGCGACTCATTGCTCCTTCCTTTTGCAGTTTTTCCACTTTAAATCGATGTTAGTGGACAATCATGTGAAAGGTATTTTTACTATAATTACAGCCGTTTGCGCTGACAGCTGGAATTCGATAAAAGCATCCTATCTAAAGTCGACTATGCGGTCAAGCAAAAATCAAAATTTATAAATATTTTATGCGGAATTGTACGTTGGTACAGAAAGGATTAGGCCTGAAATTCAGCCATAAATCACCATATAGAGAGAATTTAGAGTCAACAAGGGCCTTGGACATAAGAGGTGAATAGTATATGTATAGTTTCCAGGTAGTGGCCCCCTATTTATGAACGATCCCTTTGGGGATTTTAGGTGTGAATGGCGGATATTTTCAATCGAGGATTTGGCGTAATTCCGTATGAGTTAAACGTTTAGCTCTGAGGATGTCGTTTCATTCCATTCATCATCAAATTGAAAATGTGACTCCAAATATCACTGATAGTCTTACTGTTATCAATGGTCTGTATGTAGTATAAATTCTCCATAAGTCCGATCATCATTGTGGATGCAATTTTCGTATCAATAGGTTGAAAAATTCCCTGACGAATTCCCCTTTCAATATCAACTTCCAGTGGTTTTCGAATAGAAAGATAGGTCTCTTCTCCTAACTGCCTGATATTTGGGTCGGAATCTTCCATGGCTTCCTTACTGAGTTGAATAATTGCACAAAACTCTTTTAATACGGGAATTACTGCATATGCTCTTTGTTCCAACCGCTTCTGCGGGTCTTTGGCCTGGCGGATCAAATTCCAGTTGGTTTGAAACAGTTCATTAAAAATTCGGGGCACACACTCTAACAGTAATTCCTGTTTATTGGAAAAATAGAAATAAAATGTTCCTTTGCCGATGTCTAATTGCTTCGTAATATCAGATATTTTAGTGTCTTTATATCCATATTCTTTGAAAAAAAGGCATCCTGCTTCTAAAATTGAATTTCTTGTTTTATTGCTTTTTTCCTTTCTCGTTTTCGGGGGCACTGAAATTAAGGGTCGTAGAGAGATTTTAGTGCCTGTCTTAAGCGTTTTAGGAATTTTCTGTCCAAATGCATCGGTTTGCTGCTTCTCAATTTCCTCTATTTTGTGACGGATAGCAATTAGCGGCAGACCTTGCGTTTTTTCTTTTTTAATAAACGATAGTTTTCGCAGATGAGTTTCGTCATAGTAGGACATGGTTTGCCCTGTTTTAGTTGGCGGATGAAGAAGATTTTGTTGAAGATAAAAATGGATGGTCCGACGTGAAACTCCTGATAATTTTTCAAGTTCAGCAATACGGTACCATTGGGTTCCCTCTTTCATGAATAGTCTCCGGTTTGATGATTTAAAAATCAGTAATGTCCGGTTTTTGCAAAACAAAAGCTGAATGATAAAACCTGTCTCTACGCATAAGGATTTAAAAATTTTCTAAGCTTGCTTCACGAAAAACCGCCAAACTCGCCTACCTCGCTCAAACAAGGCTCATTTTTGTTACGCTAAACTAAAAAAATCTAGTAAATCCTTATAAGCGTGATCCAGATTTTATCATTCAGCTTTCTGCAAAAACCCAACCGGACATTGCTGATAAAAAATGCCTTTCTGTCTATACATTAACTACTAATTCAATGTCATTAACTTAAGCTTATAATCCGGTGTCTGTTATAAACCCCTTTCAATTGCGGATACGTTTCAAAATCATCTGAGAAACTCCTCCAAGCAATTGAAACGGCTTCATAACAGACACTCTGATATCTTTAAGTTAATGACATTGACTACTAACTATACACTAAATAAGGAATTAACATAATGAAAACGATTGAAGCAAGATAATTTAAAACTGTGCTGTATAATATTGTAAATATGAATAATATAAAACATGTTTGATTGTCGTTGATTTAATGATGTGCATAAAGAAACAGTGGACTCTAATGCAAAATCCAATATTGTTTGACCGATGGGTCAGCGTAATGGAAGAATACAGTCGTCAGATTATTTTGTGGTCATAGTTTATGAAATTTTTCAGCTTTTGCAGGATACAGTTTTTTCAGACGGAGTGGGATATGTTTTTAGAAAAACATCGATTACTAACAATGCCAACTGCAGATTTTCCAAAAATCGTGATTAACACCGAAAAATGCGATGGCTGTAAACGTTGTGAACAGACTTGCCCGATTCAACTCCTTGTAATTGAAAACAAAAAGTGTAAACCCAATAACCGGTATGATCATTTCAGGTGTATTTCCTGTCAAAATTGTATGGCAGTGTGCAAGCAACAAGCTATCGTTATTGACGGAGAGTATCGGGTTCCAAAAGGATTCTGGAAAAACAGTCATTTGTTTCAAGGGGAGAAATCACTCCCATTCCCTTTGACGAAGACCGATAATAAAGAATCCACAGAGGGTGACATTCCTCTGACTGAAACCGAGCAGGTGATTTATAAACGACGGAGTATACGTCTCTTTAAGAAGAAACAAGTACCGAAGGAACTGATAGACAGAATCATTGAAGCCGGTCGGTTTGCTCCATCGGCAGGAAACAATCAGCCGTGGAAGTTCATCGTTATACAGAATAGGGACTTAATCGATGAAATAGATAAAAAATGCAAGCAGTTTTGTAAATATGTAATGTACGGGACCATGCCCCATCCGTGGATGAAGAAGGTGATACCCGGAAATAAAAATGCCCGCTTGAAACTCTGGCAAAAGGCACTGACACGATTTCTGATCCGATTTAGAGGGGCAGGAGAGATGGACCAAAGAGCTTTAGGGGGAATCAACGCGATTGTCAGCGACCCGGACTACCACACGTTTTTTAAGGCACCTACTCTGATCATGTTGTTAGCTGATAAACGAGGAATTGGTTCCATTGATCTGGATATGGGAATCTGTGGGCAAAATATGGTGTTGGCAGCCCATTCCATGGGACTGGGGACCTGCTATGTCAGCCTGATAGATGGTTTGATGGGTTTCCCAAAGTTTAAGCGGGAATTGGGAATCACCCCCCCATTTAAAATCATTACCTCCCTGGTAATCGGCTATCCCAAGGGTCAGATCGATAATATCGTCAAAAGAGAACAATCACGGGTCCACTGGATTAAATGACTTTATAATGATTCCGGGAACAAAGGGACGCCCTTGCTTTTTTAACTTTTGATGAATTTTTTCAGCTGCCAACCCATAGTTGCTCCCCGATCTTGATGCTCTATTTGAATATGAAAATCTTAAAAGACTGTTCAATATTGTTTTGCTTGACCCAAATATTCAGAGGCAAATTGTAACACATAGTAACTCAAAGTATTGATGGAGAAAAAATGGGAATAACGAGTATTAGAATTCAACCCGAATTGATTGGGCCTCTGGAAGAACTGGCAGTTGAGGCTCAGAGGAGCAAGAATTGGCTAATCAACGAGGCTATCCGTCCAGGCAGAATCGAGCAGTGTTAATAGAGCTTCTCAGCGGCGTGATTGACATGGGCTCGCATATCCCATAAAGTATGATTATAATGAATCCGGTGATATACTCGTATTCAACGGTCTCTACGCTACGCACTCAACCAATAAATTGTGATGGAAAAAGAGGACACTCCAGGCAAAAAAAGCGATCTCGGAACGAGTATAAAGCTCCCCGATGATGATCAGAAGGTGAGTGAGAGAACCGCAGACATTCCCAAAGGACAAATTCGTACGCTTGAATTTCTGAAAGGTGACGAAAATGCTGCGGTTTCCTTTGAGAATGGCATTCAACGGCTGGAGTTCGAACTTGACGAAGATGATTCCAATCAGATTGCAAAAGAAATTGCAGACGCTTTGGAAAAAGTTGACCTGTCAAAAACCGAAGAGAAAGCTGCTACCGAATTTGCAGATACATTGGAAGGGATGACCCCGACCGCATACATCAAAGATGCTGAAGATTTAATCACATTATTGGGAAAAGATGAAAGTAAATGGCTTGACAAGATCAGTGACCGGTATTCGGAAGAAGAGAAGGAACTGCTTTCTCTGACATCATTGGCAATATTTCAGGACCTGAACGACAATGTTAGAAAAGCACTGAGAAAAGCAATTGAAAGCACGAGCGATATACTTTTACACTACCTTCAAACAGACAGTGACCGGGCGTTATCCGGATACATCAAAGAGATCATTCCATTCTACAGCCACAAACCGGAAGGAATACCCGATGCTGATGTCAATCTGGTCAGCGTGTTCAAGTTGCAGGCGGAACTCATCATTCAGGGGGTCGCACAAGAAAAAGACATGAAAGGCGAATTGACTCTGAAGGACTATCCATTTTTGAATGCGTTGCTAAACAGAGAAATTTCAGATCCCAGATCCGATTCCATGCCTTAGGGATCGTTAAAAAATAACTTCACATAATCTTTTAGCAAAAGTCCTTAAAGCTGGACATTTTGCAAACAGAACGTGAACTAATTTTTGAGCCGACCCTCAATTACTTGCTGAGTTTCAACAAATTTTTAATATGCTTTTTGGAGGTCAGTTTTCGCTTAACCACAATATCTCTCAATATCAGCATCCATTCTCCATTCCTACCGTTAATAGACTCGTGTATTTCCTTGGAAGGCAATGAATCAAGGACCTCTTTGTATTCAAACATGATTGCCATGGTCAGAAACGGACTCCAGGATTTGCCTTCACGCATGATATACTTAAACAACATCTCGGCGTAAGGTTTTCTTTTGCCATATTCGGTGATTTTTTGGGCCTGTTCCACAAGTTCTTCTATGTCCTTCATAAAGTCTTTTCTGGCACAAGATCTTTCTGCAGACAGAATTGCGATATCAACGAGTCGATCTTCCCGGGTCAGTTTGCGTTTATCAAGTTCATAAGTCAGTTCTACCAGCTTGCTATACGCAGCAAGTTTTAGATTGGTTTCACGGCTATTGTATTCTGTCAGATAATCATGGGAGAGCCTTTTCAAAGAGAAGAGGTCAAGGAGCATCAACCAGATACTTTCAAGTTTTTTTCTTTTTCTTGCTTCGATAGAAATCTTGTTCTGGCTGGCCAACGTTTTCAGCGTATTAAAGAATTCCTTCAGTGATGTTAATAAATTTCTGTCGTATTTTGAGTCGCTATCCTCAAGGAGTTCTTTCAGGCGCAGCGTAAAAAAGTCTCTGGTTGAGAACAATTCATTGATAAATCCGTTGGGATAAATATATTGATTATTCATTTCGATGATCGATGTGACTTCGCTTGACGCCAGCTTTCTGTGGCCATAAAACAGTAACCTCCTTAATCCATTGATTTTTCTCAACACTTCTTCCCACAACAAGGTAAAGGATGAAATATCTCCAGTATATGTCCTTATTTCTGTATCCTTCTCTTTTTTTGTCAGCTGCAGGTCCATTTGTTTTTTGGCCTGATCAAACAGTTCCCTTTTTTCATTGAAGAATTTTTGTGCGGCATTGTTATATAATTTGTATTCAGCTTCACTCTTCAGTTGCATTGTTTCTGAATACTTTTCTACAAACAGTGTATTGACTGCCTCAATTTGACGCTCAAGCATTTTCTGGCTCTTCTGCATTGCTTTTGTCGCGTTCTCTGGAATATTCCGGCTCATTGCGGGATCAAGCAGGCAATGGGTCAGGTGCGAGATCGTTTTCCACAACTGTTTTTTTTGAGATAGATAGTCTAGATGAGTCTTGTCTGGATGCATGGTTTCGAGTAGGCCGGAGGCTTTTTCAAAAATGCCGATTAATAACAATGCATCACTGATATCTTCCAGTAGAACGGCTTTATCCGCAAACTCATAACCGATGAACAACCGGTCTTGACATGTTTCAATCACCCAGTGGATCAGATCTTTTTCCAGATGTTTATTTATCTGTTCGAAAGGTATTTTAAAAAAACGGGCCAGTATTTTATATCGTTTGCTAAAGGTATCAACAACCTGCTTCTTATGCAGTTTGGCATTTTCCTGCTCTGTCTGGTGGGTGGCTGGTTTGTTCCGAGCAACGTGCAGCGTTGCCTTGGCCAGCATCTTATACTGAATTCTTGAGACTAACTGGCTTTCCTGCGGCGTATATTTATAGCCGCCAAACTTACTTGATACCAGTTTTGGGATATGAAAAACCTTGGTGGCCAAAGCATAGTCGACATGGTTGTGGGTCGCGCTATACTCAGTTAAAAAGTACATGGTTAGATTGAAGGGGGTCTGCTGCTGATCTGCAATGACCTTAGTTTCCGGCATTGAGCACTCCTGGTTTCATTATAAACAATACGCCTTTGTCCAGTTGTTCTCAAAATTATTGTATGGCTGATGGAGAAAAGTCAAGATCTTGATACATATTAATAGGCACCGGTCCTGCGCTGCTTTTTTCTATTTCATTGTCGACAGATATCATCTTATCAATTAGGTTGTCGGTACAAAAACGTCCAACTGAGGTTTCTACTCAGCTTTAATTTTGCATCAAACTTATCGGACACTACTGATATAAATTGATTATTTGGCATCAAGATTTTTGAAATGGCTTTTGATGAGGAACAGCGTCCAATCCAAGTCACAGTCGAAACGAACCAGAATTGCAAGGAGAGGGAATGCGGTGGGGAATGGAAACGCGGTATAAAATCCTGTTGGAAATAAACAACGCTGTTATCACGAATACATCCAGGAACGACTTTTTTAAAGTCCTTTCAAGGGAACTGAAAAAGCATTTTAACTATGATCGTCTTAGCATTTTTCTCTATGATGATGTCAATAAGTCATTAACCCATTTTACAGGAGCCGATGGCATCCAGCCAGAAGCGATTTCTGACAAGGTCCGACCACTGGCTCGGGCCGCTATCGCCAATATGGTCATTCAATCGCTGAAACCCGTCATCATTAAAGACCTGACCAGTTTCGCGGATCACGCAACCGTCAGCTCAATGGTAGAGGCCGGTCTCAAAGCAACCATGGCCTTTCCCTTGATTGTAAGGAATCACATACTGGGCACCCTCCATTTTTCCTTTGAAAAGGTACCGAAAAACTTAGCGGATCTATCGGACATTCTCAGCGAGGTTTCCAACCAGATCGCCATGGCTGTGGGTAACATGGTCGCTTACAACCAATTGAAAGATGAAAACCGTAACCTCGAAAGGAAAAACCGCTTTTTGATGGGTGTTTTTGAAGACTACCAGCCGGAAAATTTCATCCATGCATCGCCCGCCATGGCCGAGATCATGCAGATGGTTGAGAGTGTGGCCGAAGTGGATGCGCCTGTCCTGATCACCGGCGAAACAGGCACCGGCAAAGATTATCTCGCCCGATACATCCACTCACTTAGTCTACGAAATAACCACCGCTTTATAAAGGTAAACTGTCCTGCCTTACCACCTTCGCTGATCGAGAGCGAACTGTTTGGTCATGCCAAAGGCGCTTTCACCGGCGCCGATTTCAAAAGAGTTGGACGATTTGAAATGGCAGACAACGGTGTCATCTTCCTGGACGAGATCGCGGAACTTCCTGTAAATCTCCAGGCCAAGATTCTGCAGGTAATCCAGGAACAGCAGTTTGAACGAATCGGTGACAGTCAGGTGACGAAGGTCAACTTCAGGTTAATCGCCGCTACAAACCGTGATTTGCCTACGCTAATCGAAAAAGGGAAATTCAGGCAGGATCTGTACTATCGCCTGAACATCTTTCAGATCTGCATGCCGCCATTACGAGAGCGTAAAGAAGACATTAGCATGTTGGTCGAGCAGATCAACAAGTTTGAATCATCTGCACTTGATCGGCCCCCACCCAGGTATACTGATTCGGCTATTCAATTCTTAAGTGAATACCACTGGCCTGGGAATATCCGGGAACTCAAGAACCTCCTCAAACGTATCGTTGTGCTCAGACCGGGAGCACAGATCACCATTTCAGATATCGAGCAGTTTGTTGATATAGAGAACCGCCCGGCTATTTCGGAAGGCAGTAATATGAACTCCCTGGCGGAATCGGAATATCAATGTATAAAGAGGGCGCTCATCAAGTGCAGGGGGGTTGTAGGTGGGCCGAAAGGAGCAGCCAGCTTCCTGGGGATTCCAAAATCAACACTTCAATACAGATTGAAGAAACACGGAATAAATCCGATCGAACGCGTGATTGCCTGATCTTGATGCCGTTGTACCGATAAACTCAAGAACCCGCTACGCCTTGAAACATGCTCTGAATTTAACACTCCTTTTAGTCCTACAGGCTCGTTGAAGGATAATTCGGACATCCTTGTATCCCAGAGATCTTCATTCTGATTGTCCTGGTCCAGCGCAGGTGAATGGATCTGGAGGTTGAAAACACGGAGCCCCTCACTAAATAAAGCCTCCTGATATCATCATGAGGTTTACAGGCCGTGGACGTGACTGCACGGCCTCCCGCAGATCAAATACCACCTTCGAGCCATGTCTTCTGGTTTCATTCCTAATACTACCCCCTCAATCGACACGGATTCCGGGATGATATCCCACTGCGGCCTCCTTCCCTCATGACAGAGTGGATATCTCGCAAACAGCTCATTTTATAATGAAGAGGCGTATCTCTGATACTGGAAAATCAATTCTTTCACCACAGTCAATCAAATATGGATACATCCCTTCTCATACATCAAACCGGATTTTCAATACTGCCACAATAACGCATCACAACACCGGTAGTTCGGGTTCCGCAGCCCTGGTGGTGAGTTGGGCCCAATTTTGGTCTTCGGGCCAATTTTGGGCCCAATTTTGGGCTCGACTGTGTGGATAGTGAGTATATTTATTTCAATATATCAGTAGTATATATGTTTCTATCACAATGGCATATAAGTTGCTCTTTACCTTGTTGCTCCTACGGGAGAATCGATCAAACAGTTTTACCGGACAATGATAAACCAATGTCATAAAGCGCACCAATCAACACCTGACAAGTGCTGACTTTACAGGGTCGGGGAGCCTGACCACCTGTTCGAAGTAAAACAACCGGACACAATAGATCAACTAAGGAACGACTAACAACTATGACTTATGAAAAACTAACTGCCGATGTTCTGATTATCGGTATGGGGGCGGCAGCCCAGATAGCTGCTTTGAACGCCTTCGACGCCAATCCGGAGCTGGATATTCTCATCGTGACCAAAGCGCTGCAAGGGAAGGGCGGCTGCAGTCGAATGGTCCAGGGAGGATTCAACGTCGTCTTGAATCCCGAAGACTCCCATGACAAGCACTTCATGGATACGCTAAAAGGCGGCCAATACATCAACGACCAGATTCTGGCTCGAACTTTGGTGGAGCAGGGCACACCGACCATCAAAGAGATGGAAACCCTCTACGGGTGTTTCTTCGACCGCAACCAGGACGGTACGGTTCACCAGAAACCGTTTGCCGGGCAATCGTATGATCGAACAGTACACAAGGGTGATTTAACCGGTATCGAAATTGTCAGCCGGCTGACGGAACAGGTCATGAAGCGGAATATCCGTGTGCTGGAGGAGAACCGGGCGCTGGAGCTTCTTCTCGACGCCTCCGGTGAAGAGGTCACGGGTGCCCTGTTACTCGATATCAAGCAGGGAATATTCAGGGAGGTGAATGCACGTTGTGTCCTGGTTGCCACCGGGGGAGGCCCAACCCAGTACCGATTTTTCGCCCCCGGCCCGGAAAAGTCCGTTGACGGCATGGGAATGCTCTACCGCGCAGGGGTTCTGATGCGTGACATGGAAATGGTCCAGTTTCATCCCACCGGGCTAATCATTCCCGGCAGCGTCGTTGCAGGATCCCTGCTTGAAGAGGGCTTGAGGGGTGCAGGTGCATATATGCTTAATGGAAACGGTGAACGGTTCATGGAAAATTACGATCCCGAAAACATGGAACGGACTACACGGGATGTCATGAGTCGTTCATCTTTTCTGGAAATGCAGGCGGGGCGCGCCTGTCCGGAAGGCGGTGTTCATATAGTGGCCTCCCATCTCGGTGCGGATTTTGTCGAGCAGAACTTCCCCGGCATGTGCAGCCGCTGCCGGCAGTTCAAATACGACCTGGCCCGTGAACCGGTTCCGGTATCACCATCGGCGCATTATGTCATGGGTGGGGCCGATATCGACAAGGATTGCATGGCATCCAGGGAACGCTTGTTTGTCGCCGGTGAGGACACAGGCGGGGTTCACGGGGCCAACCGGCTTGGCGGCAACGGTATTGCTGACTCCTGTGTTTTCGGGCGGCAGGCGGGGAAAGGGATCGCGACCTACATGAAGTACAAGTCGGGAGCACTCCCTGAAACAGCCCCCGGTATGGTCGACCGGCTGATCAATGAGTTCGCAGAACCGTTTTCCAGGGCAAAAGGAACGGATCACATGAAGATCAGGGACGAACTGAGGGAGATGAACTGGAACAAGATTGGCGTTGCCCGTACAGGCGAGGGGCTCTCAGAAGCCCTGGCCGAGATTTCCGGTTTTCGTGAACAGGTAGCTGCAGCCCAAGTTCCGGGAAAACCTGCCTACAATCTTTCATGGAACTTCTACATTGATCTGCTGAACATGATCGACGTTTCACAGATGGTCGCGGGCTCGGCAGTACTTCGGGAAGAAAAGAGGGGAGCCCATTTCCGGCAGGATCATCCAGAGCAGGACGACAGCAACGGGCTGTTCAACGTCTTTCAGAAACGAGGCAGCAAAGGCGAAATCGAGTATGAAAAGCGCCCGGTTAATTTCATCCTGAAATCAGCGGAAGAATGCCGCTCTTACAAAAAACAGTAACTCAATGTCGTTAACTTAAGCAGTATATTCCCCCTTTCGAAGGGGGGCAGGGGGGGATGTTGAGTTAGGAAACAGTGTCTGAAAACATCCCCCTGACCCCCTTCAAAGGGGGACTTGAAATAACCGACCCGTATGACAATTAAATAAGGAAATTCATGGATTCAGACAATAAATTGAAATATCGAAATCCACTTCATTGGGGAGAGTTAGACCCACATCGGAAGGCCGGCACACATATTGGCATGTGGGCCTGGATCTGGCAGAGAATCTCGGCCATTGCAATCATTTTTCTGATCGGCCTGCACATGACGCTGACCTACAAACCGATCATTCAGCTTCTGCTGCTCATCACCCTGGTTTTTCATGCCGCACTGGGATTGCGCGTCATCCTTCTCGATTTCAACCTGGTCAACGTCAGGTATCGCAACGCACTCATAGCTGGTCTGGTCGGTCTGGGTATCGCGATGATTGTTATCATCTGGATACGTATCTATTAACAAACGGGAGGAGAACTAAACATGTCGCAAAGTCACATGTCTACCCGTTTGGTGCGGGTATTTCGCTATGATCCCATGATTGGCGGTGAAGGACACTTCGATGAGTACACCCTTGAGATCGAGGACGACACCAACACAACCATCCTTGACGTTTTAATCCGGATCCAGAAGGAGCAGGATCCGTCACTGGCCTTTCGCTACGCCTGCCGTGTGAACATGTGCGGCTCCTGCGCCATGGTCATCAACGGACAGGAAAGGCTCGCCTGCAAAACCAATGTTTCCGATATCTGCGGCGAACAGAACACCACCTTTCATCGCAAACGGGTGACGGCTGGCAACGATACAAATGATAAATCAACCGGCAGGGAAATCACCATCCGCCCCCTCAACCATTTTCCGGTTGTCAGGGACCTGGTAGTGGATATGGAGCCGTTCTTTGACAAGTTCGAAAAATCCATCCCCTACTTCGAACCGGCTGAACATATGGAAGAACCTGCTGTCATAGCGCCGGACGCCAGGGAGAGGCTGGACATCGGTCTTGCGACGGAATGCATTCTGTGCGGCTGTTGTGTTTCGAGTTGTACAATGGTTCATTATCACGACGGCTACGTCGGTCCGGCAGCACTCAACAGGGCCTTTACGCTCCTGGCAGACAGCCGGGACGGTCTTCATGACCTTCGTATGAACCAGGTTCTGGATTCCTGTTATAACTGCAGAACAGAGTTCAATTGCACGGAAGTCTGCCCGAAGGAAATCAGCCCGACCCGGAGCATCAAGTACATCCAGCTTCTGGCTGCAAAAAAATCCCTGAGCGGAAAGGGGAAGAGGGCACCCGATATTACACCTGAGCCTGTCGAACCAACGGCAGTGGAGCCGGTGTCGGCTGTTGCAAACAACCTCCCAAATCCTGATCGCAGGCGCTTCCTGAAGAACCTGACATTCGGGCTGGGAACAATCAGCGCAGCTGTTGTTGGCGGAGTTGCGGCAACAGCGGCAATAGGACCAGCCCTTGAGAAGGGGAAAAACCGGTGGATTCGTCTGTCGAAACTGGACAGCATTGCGGTGGGAGAGGTCACAACGGTGACGATGGAATATGAAGAAACGTTCGGCTTCCACCATAGTCGACAGTCAAAGCCGGTCCTGGTCTCACGTCCCGCGGAAGACAACAACATTGTCGTCTACAGTTCCACCTGCACGCACCTGGGGTGCACCGTCAGCTGGGACGAGAACAAACGCCAGTATGTATGTGCCTGCCATGGCGGTGCCTTTGACGAGCACGGCAATGTCGTTTCCGGTCCGCCTCCCAGGCCCCTGGACAGGTTTGTGTACAAGATTGAGGACGAACATTTATTTGTGGAGCTTGTCTAGCATGTCTCGATTGAGTGAGTTTATCAGTGACCGTATCGGCTGGGAAAAATACCTGCAGCCGTTTCTGTATAAGAAATTGCCTTCCAGCGTCGGCTGGTCGGCGGCGCTGGGCAGCCTCTGCGCCCTGACCTTTGTCGTGATGGCTGTTACGGGTATGTTTCTGGCCATGTACTACGTACCGTCCCCTGACCAGGCATATGAGTCCATCAACTACATCATGAACGACGTATCAATGGGGGCGGTGCTGAGGGGCATTCATCACTGGGGGGCTGGCGCCATGGTTGTGCTGGTCTTCCTGCATATGGGTCACATTTTTTTCACGGGCAGTTTCAAGGCCCCGCGTGAGCTTACCTGGATCGTAGGCGTCATCCTCTTTCTGGTAACGCTCGGGCTCGGGTTTACGGGCTACCTTTTACCATGGGATCAGAAGGCTTACTGGGCAACTGTAGTCAGTGCGAATATCGCCAGGGACATTCCGGTCATCGGGGAGTTTATCACGCGCATGCTGCTTGGAGGCAGCGAGGTATCAGGATTGACGCTGACCCGGTTTTTCTCGATTCACATGCTGATCCTGCCGGGCCTGCTGATAACCTGTGTCGCGGTACATATCTACCTTGTCCGAATTCATGGAAATGCGGAGCATGCAGTATCGTTTTCATCAGGAAAACGTGCGACATCAACAGATCCGGTGAAGCTGAATCGTTTTTACCCGGAACATCTGTCCCGGGCTTCTATCGCTTTTTTCATCGTGTTCGGCATTATCATGGCTTTGGCGGTATTCGGGCACGTTCCGCTGGAGGGAAAGGTAGGAACCGCTGATCCGACCTACGCTCCCCGGCCTGAATGGTATTTCATGTGGTTGTTCCAGATGCTGACCTACTTCTCCGGCAGCAGTGAAATCATCGGCAGCCTGCTGATTCCGTCCTTAGGCATCCTGCTGCTCTTTCTGATGCCATGGCTTGGAAACCGTAAGCTGAAGGCCGCCCCGGACCGGCCACTTGCTGTCGCGGCAGGTGCCACCGTAGTCGTTGGCATCATTTACCTTACGATCATGGGATTTGCCGGCACGTTATCATATGGAGACATTGTAGTCGTCCCCGATCGGGAACTCACCGCTTCGGAACAGCTCGGGCTGGAGGTGTTTGTGGAACGGGAATGTGCCTATTGCCATAACATCGACGGTAAAGGCGGCAAGAACCAGGGGCCGGATCTGGCCAACATGAAAGCGAAGAACCGGACCCGGGAGGAACTGGCCGCATTTATCAAGGATCCGCAGGCAGTTGACAGCTGGTCCGTGATGCCGAAATACGATCTTCAGCAGGCGCGATTGCAAGGCCTGGCTGACTTCATCCTGGCCCTTGATGCTTCGACCAACCCCTTGAAAGTGGTCGACAGCCGGCAGGTCCTCTCAGAAAGTAAACAACTGGCAAATGTACAATCGTCACAATAAATGATCATCTAAACAAGGAGTCGTTTCATGAACGAATTTGAGTATAACATTGTCGAAGAAGCAGCCAAACAGATGTATATCCGCGCACTTTGCGATCTTCCACCGGATGTTCGCGATGCACTGAAAAAAGCGGCGGGGAAGGAAACGAATCCTACCGCCCAGGCAACTTTCAAAGCGATATTCAAAACCATCGAAATTGCGGATGAACAAAAAACGCTTATTTGCCAGGACACCGGACTGCCGATTTATATGATCAAAATCGGCTCACGATTTCCCTGGAACGGCTCTGAAATCAAAGCAAGGCTGACCCGCGGGGCCGAACGGGCGACCCGTGAATTCCCGTTCCGAGGCAGCTCGACGCACCCCCTGAATCGTGTTAATCCCCAAACATCAGTCGGTGAGGGGCTCCCGGTGATGTACTTTGATTTTGTACCCGACACGGACTACCTTGACATCCTGATGGCTCCCAAGGGCTCGGGTTCCGAAAACATGAGCATGATGAAGATGTTTTATCCGGCCCATGGTATCAAGGCACTAAAGAAATTCGTCATTGATGCCGTCTTTGAAACCGGTGCGAACCCGTGTCCTCCCGGTATTATCGGTGTCGGAATAGGCGGCACTGCTGACCTGGTCATGCGGCTGGCCAAGGAGGCAATCGTACGGCCGGTTGGACAGCGCAATAAGGATCCTGAAGTGGCAAAAATGGAAGCGGATTTGGAAGAAGCCATTAACACCATGGGGCGGGGTCCGATGGGTCTGGGTGGTGATATTACGACACTTGCTGTTCATATCGAAACCGCCTATACCCACATCACGCAGAATCCGATCGCGATCAACACCCAGTGCTGGCCGGCCAGACGATCCCGTGCCAGGATCTTCCCAGACGGAACTGTTGAATATGGGTATTGATCATCTGCGATGACAGGCATCACCAGGTAATCAAGCCTGGTTTGAATTATAATCCCCTCGACGAAGGGGAGCTGAATAGCAATTATCTATTGAACATCCAGAGGAATTAAACATGGCAGAACACCACTTAAATACCCCCTTTTCAGAGGAGGTTATCCGATCATTGCATGCCGGCGATATTGTCTACTTCGACGGCACCCTGTTCGGGATCAGGGACCTGACACAGATTTACATGTTTGACCAGGGGAACGTACCGCCGGTCAGCCTGGAGGGCATGCCCTGTATTCATACAGCACCGAGCCTCAAAAAAGTGGGGGATCGTTGGGAAAAAATCTGTGTCGGAACCACTACCAGCACGCGAATGGATCGCTTCTCCCCTGGTTTGATTGGCCAGTACGGGGTTCGGGCCATCATTGGCAAAGGAGGGTTGTACGAGGACAGCCTGAAAGCAATGCAGGAACACGGTGCGGTGTACCTGGCCATTACCGGGGGTGCAGCAGCGCTGGAAACACAACAGATTGAGGAAATAGAGGCTGTCTACTGGGAACATCTCCATCCTGAGGCGCTCTACAAGTTTCGTGTCAAGGATTTCGGGCCATTGACGGTTGCCATGGACAGTCATGGACGCCATCTCTATTTCGAGGTCAGGGACCAGACAGCAAAGAAGTTGCCTGGAATCTACGAAAAACTTGGTATATAGGCCTTAGGGTCGGCTCAAAAATTACTCAAGTGTTTCCCATTTGCGAAAAGGAAACACGTTGCTGTGACATTCAATTAAGGGGACACAAAAATTAATTGCAAAGCTCACTCCTTAGCTAATCATAACCGGTGGTAATTAAGTATTCTGTCCCCCTAATTCTGACATTGTATTTATGCCAAAATGTACTTAGAGTTATCGAAGGCATAATGCTTGGAATCTGTCTGAAACCCTGGTCGGTATCCAGCGTAGGCTCGTGCGCAAGAAACACATAATAGAGAGTTGAACATTGAAAGATGCGATAATTCCGCCCATTCCAACCCCGTTCATCGATGGGAAGCTCAGCTGCGAAAAGCTGCGCTGCAATATCGAAAAACTGCTGCCCATGGGAGTTGCAGGTGTACTTGCACTCGGGTCTAACGGAGAGTCCGTTTTCCTTTCTGACGATGAACGATGCCGGGTTATGGAAACGGCCAGGGCAGCGCTTCCCCCCGGAAAGATCCTTGTGGCTGGAACCGGGCTTGAATCGACGAAACAAACCATCGAACTGACAAACCAGGCAGCCGGGCTGGGAGCTGATTATGCACTGGTGGGACCTCCCCATTACTTCAAGTCTGCAATGACCCCTGCCGTGTTGTACGACCACTATGCCGCTATCGCCGATGCATCCGACATTCCGATTCTGCCATACAACTCTCCTGGATTCACCGGATTTAACATGGGCCCGGAACTTATCGGAAACCTGGCCAGGCACCCAAACATCCCGGGCGTCAAGGATGGCACCGGTAACATTGCCCAGCTTGCACAATTTAGAAGGGACTGTGGGGACGATTTCCTGATTTTTTCCGGCAATGCACCGACGTTCCTGGCAGCGCTCTTCGTCGGTATCAACGGGGGCATGATGCCCATCGCAAACTGTTTTCCCGACAGCTGGATAAAGCTGGCATCGCTTTTCCGCTCCGGTCAGCTGGCAGAGGCTCGCAAACTGGAGTCGGTCTTGTTGGCCATGACCCGGAGCGTCATGAAATATGGCCCCGGGGGTATCAAGGCCGCCATGGACCTAGGCGGTTTTTTCGGTGGGAAACCGATTCTACCGCTTCAACCGCCATCATCAGCCGAGCTTGAGGAAATTCGGCTGGCTCTGAAAAAGGCTGAGGCAGGCCTGCAATAAAAACCAGAGGAATAAAAAACATGTCTGATAAAATTGTAAACAATGATCTGATAGGGGCGGTGTGGCCGACCAACCTTCCCGGTAATAACAGCGAGTCGGACCTCTATGGCAGCGTTGTTCTGCAAACAAACGGGAGCGTGGAAGCCCGCAGTCTGCAGACATTCCGGCTGGTGTACACGGCCGGGCCGTACGGTATGGACGACACCGGCAGCATCCGCGTCGTCTTTCGCTTTGCCGCCGATGCAGGCAGACTGCAGACATCCGATCCTGCCGCTTACGACTTTGTCAGCGCTCACACCAGCAGTGGCGCAAGAATCAATCTGTTTTACCAGGACTTCGGAAGCCAACGTCCCTGGATCAAGTCGCTGACTGCACGCCTGCATCATGGCTATATCAGTGAGGGGGACACGATCACCATCGTCTTCGGGGACACCAGTCAGGGGTCTCCGGGCATGAGGATGCAGACGTTCTGCGACTCAGGATTCGAATTCAGGGTCCTGTCGGATGTTTGCGCAGTCGGCCACTATCTTCCGCTTCGCAACCAACCGGTCATCGACATCGTCCCCGGCAGGCCGCATTGCTGGCGGGCAATTCTGCCGTCGCTGCGCAGGCCCGGTGAAACATTTCACCTCGGCATCAAAGCCGAGGACAAATGGGGAAACCCGACAGATCAGGCCGACGGCAGGTTTCGACTGGAGACAAACCTTCCCGTTAACAATCTGCCTGCAGAAATTGAATTCCGGAAGGGCGACAAAGCGACAACCATTGAGAATCTGAGCGTTGATGCCCCTGGCCTGCTCACGATCCGTCTGCTGGAAGATGATGCCTGCCTTGCCGAAGCAGGCCCCCTGGTAATCCAGGATGGCCGACTCTCGGGCTTCTGGGGAGACCTGCATGGACAGAGTGCCGAGTCACTGGGCACCGGCACGGCCAGGCAGTATTTCGATTTCGCACGCAACAAATCGTTCCTGGACCTTACCGCCCACCAGGCAAATGATTTTCAGGTCACAACTGCTTTCTGGCAGCAATTGAACGAACTCACCACCGAGTTCCAGGAAGACCATCGCTTCGTGACATTCCCGGGTTTCGAATGGTCCGGTAACACCTGTGTTGGAGGAGACCGAAACGTCTATTTCCGCCATGAGGGGAGACAGATCCACCGGTCTTCGCATGCCCTCCTTGCGGACAGGTCCGACATCGAGACCGACGCCCAGTCCGCCAGCGATCTGTTCAGGGCACTGGCAGACGAGGATTGCATCGTGTATGCCCATGTCGGTGGGCGCTATGCCGATATCGGGTACGCACACGACCCCCGTATTGAAACCGCCATGGAGGTCCATTCCGCCTGGGGCACCTTCGAATGGCTCCTGACCGACAGCTTTGCCCTGGGCTATCGTCCGGGTGTCGTCTGCAACAGCGACGGTCACAAAGGACGCCCTGGGGCCAGCTATCCGGGGACTTCAAAATTCGGCGCCTACGGGGGGCTGACCTGCTTTCTGACAGAGGAGTTGACACGGGATGCGATCTTCGAATGTCTCCGTCGTCGGCACCATTATGGAACCACCGGTTGCCGGATGTTTCTCGATGTGCGGGCTCTTTTTGCAGGATCGGCCCGGCTCTATGAGCGGGACCCGAATGCATATCCCGATGCTGCTTCGCGGGAGGTCGATGAGGCAATGATGGGCGATATTGTCAGAACCAACGACGAAACGTTCACACTGCAGTTAGAGATTGTCGCTCATGCGCCGATCGAGCGGGTCGAAGTCAGAAACGGCGACCAGACGATCGAAACCTTGCGGCCCTATTCCGAAGCAGATCTGGGATCGCGTATCAGGGTCGTCTGGAGCGGTGCGGAATACCGGGGGCGTGGGCGTGAGACAACCTGGACTGGTCGGGCACGCTTTAACGGTCCGTTCATTAAAAGACTGGAGAAGATAAACCTCTGGAATCCGGAACGTAAGATCCAGCAGAACGGCAGTGACACCGTCGAGTGGCATACCCTGACTACCGGCAACTTCGGAGGGTTTGACGCATATCTTGATCAGGCAGACACCGGCGAACTGGACCTGCAGTGCAATCATGGATCGCTGACAGTGCCGCTGAATGAAATCAACATTGATGATATCGTGCTGGATGCAGGGGGGCTGAATCGCAAGGTCAGGGTTTTCCGTCTGCCCGAACACAATCCCCATCACCAGATTAAGCAGACCATCCAGATTCCGTTGAAGCCGGAGGGCGACAATCCCATCTGGGTCTGCGTAACAACCGAGGACGGTTTTCAGGCTTGGAGCAGCCCGATCTACATCTTTCAATAAACTGCTTCTTTCAAGAATCACCCCCAAACCGGATCCCCACATACCGGTACTGACCTGATAGTGCCCGTATGGCAGGGATCTGACATCCGGACCCGGGTGTTGGAAAGCCCGGCCCGCACCCAAACCACCAGGATCCAGAGCACAAGACACCAGCAGAATGATCAGCCGCTCAGCCTTGCATACCTGTCGACTTCCTAGACGTTCAAAGCTTTCAGCAAAAATGAGGGGACATGTTCTTCCACAGGCACATAATTTCTTTTTTTGCGCAAAACTCGTAACGTGTCCCCTTATTTTTGCGTGCGAAAATCAAAAATTGCTATTAAAACCAGATAAAAAGGTCAAGATAAAATCTCATGCGATTGCCCTGAGATCCCTACATACCGGTACTGACCTGACAGTGCCGGTATGGCGGGGATCTGACATCCGGGCCCAGAGGACCCGGTTTTATACATTGATTGAAGAAGTTTGAGAACGAGGACGAGCTGAAGTAAGAGAACTGCATGAACCGGGAAAATTCCAATTCATGCTGAACGAGTACAAACATTGAAGGCATCAACGTTTCGTCACCAGGTAATAGCCCCATGTTGAAATTTCAGGAACGAAGATCAGCAATCCAATAACCATCAACATAACAATAATAAAGGGTAGTACCCCCCTGCTTATTTCTTCCAGAGATAATTTCGAAATAGCGGATGCCACATATAGATTTACGCCTAATGGCGGCGTCAGGAAACCGACTTCGGAGATAATGACAAATAGTATCCCAAAATGCACCGGATCGATGCCAATTCTAATCACGATCGGCAATAAAATAGGTGTCAAAAGAACAATGGCGCTGAGAGTCTCCATGAATGTTTCGACAACAATCAGAAACAGGGCAATGCAAATCAGGATAACATATTTATCGGACGAAAAAGACAGGATGTGTTGAGCGATCTGTGCCGGGATCTCGTACATAGTCAGTATTTTACCAAATGCCATGGCAGGACCCATAATGATCAGCACCGCACCTGTCATCATTCCTGCACTGATCATGCTGTCGCAGGCCTCTGAAATTGACAGCTTCCTGTATACGACAAATCCGACAATAAAAGAATAAACGACCGCAAGCATGGAGGCTTCTGTAGGCGTTGCAATACCACCATAAATGCTGCCTAAAACAATGACAGGCATAAACAAGGCAACTTTACCAGCCCAGATGCTTTTGACACACCTTTTGATGGAGAAATTTTTTCCTGTTGCGTGATATCCTTTGACTTTCCCAACGATTAGACAATACAGGGAGAGAGACGCCCCAAGAATTATCCCCGGCAATACGCCTGCCATAAAAAGGCCGGCAACAGACAGGTTAGCGACTACGCCATACATGATCATCGGGTTACTCGGAGGTATCAGGATTCCGATCGTTCCTCCGGTGGAGGAAACCGATGCGCCGAATCTTTTTGGATACCCGGCATTAGTCATCGCTGGAATCATGATCGAACCAATCGCTGCGGTTGTGGCTGGGCCTGAACCGGAAAGGGAGGCAAAAAACATACATGAGACCATGGTCACAACAGCAAGTCCTCCTGGCACGTTTCCAACCAGCTCATACACAACATCAATGATCATGTCTGTAATACCGCTTTTTTGCATCAAAGTCCCGGCCAGGATAAAACCCGGAATGGCCAGGAGCGGGAAAATATCGGCACCGGAATAAAAGGTTTCGGCCAGATAAATGAGCGGTATGGGCGTTAAGAGTAATCCGAGCAGAGTTGCAATACCCAGCGAAAACCCTATTGGTATCCCCAGGAGCAAACACAAGACAAGACCACCAAATATAGCTTCAGTCATGGATAAATCAAACATTTTCTTTCCCTTGGTCCAGAGGCGTTTTTATTGTTCGATAAATTTCTTGAATAAGACGATATGTAATCAGAATAAATGAGACCGGTATAATCGCATAAACTGCTTTAAGCGGAATTTCCATAGCCAGACTGGTCTCCATGGAATCTTGCATTAGATCCCAGCCCAGCTTGATGATAAGAAGGTTGAACAAAAACCATGATATACTTCCTGGCATCAAAGCGTATTTCTTGAATCTGTCTGGCAGGAAATTAAACTGAACCGTTATCCGAAAGTGTTGCCCCTGCTTTGTAGCATAAGACGCTCCAAAATAGAGAAGCCAAACAAATGAAAACAGGGCCATTTCTTCAGCCTGATGGGAGATCATGGAAAGTGTGGCTGAATGAAAGGCAAACCTGACAACAACCGTGAAGGTCAGAGATAAAACCAACGCCAGGCACAATACAACTAGAGCGATTTTCTCCAGATTTTCGTCGAAAAAAAGCACACCAGCCTTTAGAGAGGAAATCATATTTTTCATCATTACACTTCCCGTTGTGTCAAATCGATACCTTGCTGCAATGGCTTGCCGGAGAATGGATGATCCATCTTCCGGATTGATGATGAAAGTCCACGCATTGCATGCACCAAAGAGGCAGCGGATTCAGATCCGCTGCCTTGTCAAACATGCCATCTACTTCGTGTTAACAATGGAGTCAAACAGTTCATTGCCCAATTTTTTTCTATACTTATCCCAAACTGGTTTGACCCTATTAACAAAGGCTTGCCGATCTTCAACTTTATTTACTTTAACACCGAGTTTTGCGAGCTTGCTCAGACCTTCGATATGAGAAACCGTAGAAAGCCAGCGTTGGTAATTCCCTGCCTCTGCACCTGCCCTTATAATCACCTCCTGATGTTCCCTGGATAAACCCTGATACATCTTTTCGTTAATGACGACGTTAGCCAGCCCGTAAAAAACGTTAATGTAGGAATAATAATCCAGAAAATCATTAAACTTCATGTCAATCATTCCCTGAGGCGGTCCTTCGAGTCCATCCGCCAATCCCATTTGCAATGCGCTGTATAGTTCACCCCAGTCAATGGCGGTTGCAGTCGCTCCAAGTAGATTGTATGTATCTACCATAACGCGGTTTTTGGGGACTCGTATTTTGACCCCGTTAAGGTCTGAAGGTTTGTTGATAGGCTTCTTATTATTGAAAATGGATCTGTCGCCCCATTCAAACCAGCTGATAACTCTCATTTTACTGGCTTTGATAAATTCTCTTTCCAATTTCTGGCCTACAGGACCGAAGAGAACGTTGTTAACATGCGCACGATCCCTGAAGATAAAAGGCATAATATAAACATCCAGTGGTTTGTACCACATCGTACTGTTATTGACAGCCTGCAGGCTGATGTCAAGAGTTCCAAGCTGGACCATTTTTGCAGCCGTCTGTTCCTTGCCTAACTGGGAGGAAGGAAAAATCTTAACGACCATTTCACCTCTTGAATACTGTCTGACCAGCTCTGCGAATCGATGTGCACCTTTATCATAGGGAGACCCGGGAGGCAGTCCATGAGCGAACCGCAGCGTATGCTTAACTGGTTTGATATACGGAATATCCACATCCAACCCCCCGGCACTGACAAGCAAAGGAACAAACACTAACAAAGCTACTGCTAAAAATGCCGATGTTGCTTTTCTGATAAGGTTTCTTGTTTTTCCCATAATTTTCTCCGTTGAAAATTTATTTGTTATCGCTGGTTTTCAAATTAAAGCGCCGTCATCAGAATAGACTCGAGCTCTTTCAATCCGGTTTTCCTCGGTGAAGAGAAATGAATCCCGGTTTCCGCTGCATTTCTACTGACCTGTGGAATATCTTCCGATTTTACCCCCTGTTCTGTTAGCGTCTCAGGTATACCCAAGTCTTTTAACAGGGACCTTACCGCATCAACAGATCTTCGGGCCGCATTCATCTGACCTAATCCATCGATCTTTTCGCCCATAGCCGAAGCGATTCTGGCAAACTTTTCAGGATTCGCAATCAAATTATATTCCATCCCAAATGGAAGAAGCACAGCACAGGCAACTCCGTGGGCGATATTGTAGTATCCGCCAAGTGCATGAGCAATAGCGTGGATGCAACCCAGTCGGGCATTTGCAAATGATACACCTGCTAAGGTACTTGCCAGCATCATATTGCTTGCTGCTTCCAGATTATCAGGATTTGCATAAAAGTTTCGAAGATTCTCTCCACATAGCCTGATGGCCTCAAGAGCTAAACCATCGCTTATTGGAGATGCTCCGACAGAGATGAAGGATTCGATGGCATGAACCAGCGCATCCATTCCGGTTGAGGCAATAACAGCCGTTGGTAGTGAACAAAGCAGCGAAGGATCAAGAAGAGCGATGCGCGGTAGCAGAAAATCACTCCGAATGGAAAGCTTGTACTTACGAACCGGATCGGTCAGCACAGTCGACCCGGTAACCTCAGTTCCTGTGCCGGCGGTTGTTGGAATAGCAATAATCGCAGGCACGGGATTCGACACCTTATCGGGGCCTTCATATTGCGTAAGCGGTCCTGGATTTGTGGTTAAAATACCGATGGCTTTAGCAGTGTCGATCGAGCTTCCGCCACCGATACCAACCAGAAAATCGCATTGGTTTTCCAAAAAGATACGGCTGCCTTTCTCTGCTATCTCGATGCTTGGGTTTGGTTCTATGTCGCTAAAAATGGTATATTGAAGGCCTTCTTTTTCTATCGAAGCAATCCCCTCCGCTATCGACTTCGAATTAAGAATACCTTTATCAATTGAGATAAATACCTTTTTCCCGCCAAGTTTCTTTATTCTCTCTCCAAGACTGCTTATACCGCCAACTTCAAAAACTATCTTGCCGGAGTAAAGAAACTCAAACACTTTACCTGAAATCATGAAACTCCTCCTGATTCTTCTGCAGTTTTGAGTGTTTAGATTTACCCTGAAAATGGACATGCTTGAAACTTCAGCAAGCTGAACCCATCCCAAGGCAATACCAGTTCAATGTCTTATGGATAATGCTCAGCATAATTTTCGCTGGGAAAATGTTACACCATCTATTCCGAATTTCCCCAAAACCTGTTCGGCTAAGATGATCCATTTGACTTTGGCGCTCTGATATCTGCAACATATGAACCATGGAAAATATAATATCATAAACTATTGAAATAACGTTCTTTATACCAAAAAATGATGGTTTTCGGGCCCAACTGCGGGCCCAGTTTTAGGCTTGCAAGCCCAAAACTGGGCTTGCCTTTCTATGACAAAATCAGAAAATCAAATCAAAAATCAGGTGACAAAATCAGGTGACCAAAATCAGGTGACAGCATACCTATTTATTAACGTAAAAATCAGGTGACAGCATACCTATTTTATAACGTAAATGTTTCAAATGGTTCCTTTCTCCAAACCAGAAATGTCTGGACTTGTCAGGGAGACAAAAATCCGGTGACAGCATACCTATTTTATAACGTAAACGTTTCAAATGGTTCCTTTCTCCAAACCAGAAATGTCTGGACTTGTCAGGGAGACAAAAATCAGGTGACAGCATACCTATTTTATAACGTAAACGTTTCAAATGGTTCATTTCTCCAAACCAGAAATTACTGGACTTGTCAGGGAGACTGAGGAATGATCCGGGGTTTGCGGTTATGAAGATGATCGCATGGGATGATAACGATAGAGGAGGCTGTGGGTATGACATCATGGAACCAGGCAAAAAAAACTGGGCTTTTCCGACCGGATCGGTTGGATCGGCAGGGGCAAGGCTGCTGATATCCTACTGTTGGACAGGGATTTGAAGATCCGGAAGATACTGAAATCCGGCAGAGACGTGTGATTCCAACAAGAGAACGAACCCGTGTCGGTGATTACACGGGGGTGACGATTTTATTAGAACATTGCAACAGCTGGCTATATACGTTAAAATGGAGCCAATCAAATGGCTGAAAGGATATTTCTTGCCGTATAAGCAGGCCGCCAGGGCGTATTCATGAATCGACTCGTCATTAAGTTTTTGACTTTAACTGCGATGCTTCTGGGATTACCGCTCCTTGGGGTAATGTTGAAAGGCGACGGCATTCAACGATACCTGGAGTTTCCTCCGGTTGACCAGTTTATCCCCAAGGCCCCGTTTTCCTGGATTGCCTTTGCCGTTTTTCTCTGCCTGATCCTCCTGGTCTGCATTGTTCTTTTCGTTCTCTGCTTTAAAGCGGTGTTGAAAACAGAGCATACGCCGTCTGTATGTCGGTTTCCCTGGTGGGGATGGGTTGGATGCGCGATGCTGGCCTGTATCTGGACGCTTGCCTGGAATCGGTTCAAATGGATGAGTTTTTTTCAGGAACATACGTTCTTTCCGCTCTGGGCCTGCTACATTATTATCATCAACGCACTAACCTACAGAAGAACCGGCCGCAGCATGCTGACCCACCAAACGGGCAGTTTTCTGCTTCTGTTCCCTGTCAGTGCCTTATTCTGGTGGTTTTTTGAATATCTGAACCGTTTTGTTCAAAACTGGCACTATTCAGGTGTGCAATATAGTGCCGGGAAGTATTTTCTTCTAGCCACCCTTGCCTTTTCCACCGTACTGCCAGCGGTTCTTGGGACAAGTGAATTTCTGATGAGCCATTCCTGGATCAAGCCGGGATTCGGGTTCACTATCCCAGTTAAAACCCAAAATCCCCGTCGAATCGCCTGGACCGCCCTCCTGATTGCAGGGCTTGGCCTGGGAATGATCGGGGTATTCCCGGATGTTCTATTCCCCCTGATATGGGTTTCTCCCTTGATCATCCTATTGGCCTTAAAAACACTTTTCAGGGAAGACCACCTGTTGCACCTGAACAGCGTGGATCATCAGCAACGGATTATCGCAGTCATGCTTGCCGCCCTGGTTTGTGGTTTTTTCTGGGAGATGTGGAACTACTGGAGCCTGATCAAGTGGCACTATACCATACCGTTAGTGAACAGGTTCCAGCTGTTTGAAATGCCGATCCTTGGATATTCCGGATATCTGCCCTTTGGACTCGAATGTGCCGTCATCGGGGAATCTGTTCAGGCGATCTCTTTAAAATGGAAGATCCGAAATTAGGGAGATACCGCCCCGGCTACCTGAATGCCACACACTCGTCCCCGTTTCATCAATCAGATTGCGACAATTTTTGTACGACAGATCTCAGATATTCTTTATTCGGATAGTTGTCCTGATGAAACACTTTAATTGATGCGAGCTCACCTTTCAATTGCTTTCAGCCGATCATCCAATAATACCAAAAACCGCTCTTTTGCTTCATCACTGAGGAATGAGCGGTGGACCAATTCCAAGGTTTTTCATACCCTGTGAAGAACCTGCCAATAAAAGAAGCGGCGCGATTTTTTTTCAGACCCAAAAACTCAGCCAGTTTAAGGAAGTCGATTTTTTCATAAAAGCCGTTTGCCCTGAAACTATCGGATTCATAATTTTCAAACAGATCGAGAGCAGTGCGGGCCTCATCAGGGAAATGGACTGATGTTGAAATCAAATCGTAGGCCGGAGCTAATATATAATCATTGTATGGGGTTAGCCACCCATGCAATCTCCGAGGCGTCCGTCTCCGTTTGTGGGGCCCGAGCTGTCTCTTCTTCCCTTCCCATAGGTGGGGTCATTTTGGTTTACAACTAACTGAAACACTGCTAATAAACACTCATCGAACAGGGGCAATGAGGCCCGCAAATGAATATCACTTACAAGGAAAAATTATGGCTTTGTCAGTTGTAAAAGACTCTATAGATCTTGGCATTATTACGAAAGATCCGGAAAAGATGCTGGTATTTTACCGAGACACACTTGGACTGGAACTGGTTGGTGAACTACCCATGCCGGGTGGCGGTACAATGTATCGGCTTAATTGCGGTACCAGTGTTATCAAGATTGTTGTCCAGGGCAGGGAACCGAGGGCAGTGGCGCCTCCAGGCGGTTTGGCGGGAGCGACCGGTTACCGATATTGGACCATCACGGTGGACAATATCGAGGAAGCGGTTAAAACCTGTGAGGATGCTGGATATAAGATTTCTGTACCGATTACGGAATTCAGGCCTGGTGTCACCATCTCCATGATTGAAGATCCCGACGGCAATTGGGTTGAGTTGGTGCAGATGGCTGGTTGATAGCAAGTTTAAATAGATGTTGAAAATTTTTTTAATTCCAATCCGAATCGAATATGACTACCAATGAAGATGTTTATGACAAATTGAGGATACTGCTGAGTCCGAATGGGTTTATATATTTACCTCAGCACGAAGAAACGACTAAACTTCTGACAAACCTTTATACGGAAGAGGAAGCCAATCTGCTGGTCACCTGTTTTCCAAAATTCAGGGAAGTGGTGAGCTTGGATAAAATGGGAGAGCTTACGGGGCTTCCCAAGGCGCAATTGTCGGAAATGTTGTCGGATATGGCTTATAAGGGAAAGATTACGCCAGAAGGGAAGGACGAATATTTTCTGTTGGCATATCTACCCGGGGTATTCGAAGAGTATTTTACGGCGAATCGAGATGATCCCGAGATAATGAAAAAAGTAGCCGAACCCCATCACGCACTGCATAAGATGGGCTTCAGCCCGGAGACGGAATGGCCGTTGAAGTCAACCCCGGATTTTAACCCGAAATCCGGTTGGCGCTTTGTTCCGGCTGTTGAACCGGTGACCAGAACATTGGCCATCAATGAATCCGTGGATGCGGCAAATAAGGTCTTGCCCTTTGAGGCCATCGAACAGTATTGGGGTGAGTTTGATGTATTTTCGGTCACCATGTGTTCCTGTCGAAACGTGGCTGACCTGGCTGGCGATCCATGCAAGCGGACCTCGGAAAACTTCTGTGCTCAGGCCGGTCCAGTTGCTGAACACATGATTGCGTCCGGCGTCGGAAAAAAGCTGAATTTCGATGAAATGATGGCCTTGATGAAGAAGGCGGCTGAAGCGGGGTTGGTCCATTCGACGATGAATATGCAGAATGCAGCGGGGTTTATCTGAAACTGCTGCTCTTGCTGCTGCGGTCAGCTGCAGGCAATTAAAGATTTTAAATACAAAGGTGGCGCTGCCAAGACCAATTTTGAACCCATGATCAATCATGATGATTGCGGTCTATGTGAAACCTGTGTGGATATGTGCCCCATTGAAGTGATGAGTCTGGGAGAGGGTGATACGGGTGAACGGATTATGATCAACCGGGACTTCTGCATCGGTTGTGGCGTATGCGCCGTCAACTGCCCCCAGGAGGTCATCGCTCTAAACAAAATCAACAACCACATACCCGTCGAATCCCGTCCGGGATTGTTTGGCGAACCTGCTTAA
>Ga0233430_1000866_pt1 | contig 49001 bp, 39 predicted proteins | sample SI_118_April2016_2_FD_179883 | JGI IMG/M metagenome (GOLD analysis project Ga0233430, IMG submission 179883) | Seawater microbial communities from Saanich Inlet, British Columbia, Canada - SI_118_April2016_150_MG | ecosystem: Environmental > Aquatic > Marine > Inlet | place: Canada: British... | reverse complement strand
TCCGGGATCAGTTCCGGGATCGGTTCCGGGATCAGTGCCGGGATCAGTTCCGGGATCAGTTCCGGGATCGGTGCCGGGGTCAGTTCCGGGGTCAGTTCCGGGATCCGTTCCAGGATCCGTGCCGGGGTCCGTGCCGGGGTCCGTGCCGGGGTCCGTGCCGGGGTCAGTGCCGGGGTCCGTGCCGGGGTCAGTGCCGGGGTCAGTGCCGGGGTCAGTGCCGGTGCCGGGGTCCGTAACGTTCTGGGCAGAGGCGATATCGACACCGATCCATAAGGAGCCGGTTATTCCGGCAGCAAAAAAAATGGATAAAACCATTATTATTAAAAAGCGCTTTTTCATATCAATCTCCTTGTCTTTTGATTGCCATTCGTTGCAATTAAAAATTGCCCGCAACAGGCTCTTTTTGAAATCTATGGCATCTTATATGCGATAATCCGTGACGGCTTGGTCATGTTGACGGCCGTAATAAAACGGATCGACTCATTTTCAAAATGCGGCTTATTCTTTATGACAATCTTTTCCGGCACGCCGAACCAGCTTACCAGAAGCCGGGACGACTGAATTTGCGGATACTTTTTGAGCAAATATTTTTTGATGCTGATCGCTCTGATTTTCGCCAGTTTAATGTTATTCTTCTGATAGGCCACAATGTGGATGGCTATTTCCGGATTGTTTTTCAGTATCGAACCCAGCATCTCCAGGGAGGGTTCGGAATACCGGCCGATTTTGTCTGTAAACGGTTCAAACCATATTTTTTCAAGGGTTATGGTACGGCTCCCGATGAGGTAATTTCGATATTCAAAATCTCCGGTTTCATTAAGATGCACAGCCGCCTGCCGACCCCTGGCGCCGGATGGATAGACTGCCAGATATTCCTTCCAGGCCAGACGCTCCTCAGGCGTCCTCCCGAACTGCCCCATGATCAATGCACGGTTAAACAGTGCGGACGGATGCTCGGGCCATATCTTCAGAACCCGGCGATAGGTATTTAGGGCCTTATCGAATTCAGCGTTTTCGTACCGGTTATGCCCGAGATAGGCCATGGCCTGTATGTTATTTCTATCGATATGCAGTGCATTCAGATAACTCTTTTTTTCGAGATCACTCCGATTGTTTGCTGCATGGGCAACTCCCAGCCAGAAATGGTAATCGGCGCTTTCGGGGCGCAGTGCCACCGCCTGCCGAAGATACACAACGCCATCAGTATAGTTTTTATTGGCAAGGCAGAATCTTCCCATGTAATAGTTGGCGCCGGCATCGTTTGGATTCTTCTTAATCTCTTCTTTAAAAGATTCAATCCCCTGTTCATACTTTTCAGCCGTCAGATAGTAATGGGCTTTGGCCTGGTGCTTTATGGCACAGCCGGAAGAAAATAATGATATCCCCAGAAAAATTATAAAAAATATCCGCAACATGGTAACCTCCGCCAGATTAATTTTCGATTCCTGTCCGCCGTCGGTTTGGCGGATTCAATGCCGATTTTCGAACTATGTTCAAATTAAATAAGAGAGTGTTTCTCGCATACCCGCCGGCCATGTGAGTCATAAGCGGGCAGGTATGACTTAGATTAATCATCAGTGTTAACTTTAGGATAAAAAATGAAATTCCTATACAATCAAGTTATTACCTCCCAAACAGCAATTTATGTGCCCACCGGCAGACAAGCACGGCGCTTGTTACAAATTACTACATAATATCAAAAGCTTATTAATAATTTTATTTTCTTCCAGCAGGGAAGTCAGCAGGCATTCGAAAAATACGTCCTCTGGCTGTATGATTTACCATACAGCAGTGTTCAACAGGTCGTACCTCCGGAGATTTTGATCGTTTTCAAATCCGGTTATCCGGCGGAATCCTTCGAATCCTCATTTCCACCGGAAATTGCTGGACTCCCGTCCAGCAATTTCCGGTGAATCAAAAAAGCCGAGAGTTTAGTACAGCCGGAAAGGTTTTGCAAAGACGGTTGCCTTCGGCTAGTATTTATGCCAATGATATTAATCATTCGCAGGATCCACATACAGGGGACTTCTCTGCCACGCCATAGCCTTGACGACGGCGGGTCACACCATAAGTTCAAGCCCATGCCGGGCGAACACAAGATTGTTAAGGATATACGGGCAATATAATGAAGATGGGGAAAACATACAAATATATTAGCTGGGTTGGATTTGTAGTTGTCCTGTTTTTCCTGCATCTTGGAGGGCCATTTAATATGGCCTCTGCTCGAACGGCTGGCAGAGTGCTCTTAATCAGTTCCTATCACCCAGGCTTCCCTACCTTTTTTCAGCAGATCGAGGGGATCAAGTCAGTTTTTTTAACAAGATCAATTGTCTTTGATGTTGAGTTCATGGACTCCAAACGCTTTTATGACAAGACAAACCTGGATAATTTCCATGATTCTCTGTCATACAAACTTTCCAAAGTCCCTGCTTATGATCTGATCCTGACTGCCGATGATAACGCCCTCTCCTTTGCTATCGAACATCAGGTGAAACTCTTTGCGGAGTTGCCGATCATTTTTTTCGGGGTAAACAATACTGAGATCGCTCTGGAGCAAAACAGCAACCCTAAAGTGACCGGTGTCGTTGAAGTGGTGTCTATGTTTGACACATTACAATTAATACAGAAACTTCACCCCGACACCAAAAATATCACTGCATTGGTCGACAGTACACCCAGCGGTCAGGGAGATCTTAAAACATTTTATAGCATTGGGGCCGAGCTTGATTATATTGACCTGTCCGAGATCTCCTTAACGAATCTCTCTTTTGATGAATTTGCCGCGCAGTTGCAACAGGTGCCAAAGACCAGCAATATTATCCTCCTTTCCGCCTACAGAGATAAATATAATAAAAGCCTTCTCTTTAATGAAAGCCTGCAACTGATAAGTGCCAACCTGCCAAGGCCGATCTATCATCTCTGGTACCATGGGATGGGAGACGGTGTATTCGGCGGTAAATTGGTAAATCATATTGAGCAGGGCGCCACCGCAGCAAAAATGGCCCTGGAAGTGTTGGACGGCAGACCGGTGAACGATATTGCCGTCAGAGTAGAAAGCCCGAACCGCTATACTTTTGATTACCGGGAGATGAAACGGTTTGGCATCGACAAGATTGATCTGCCTGAGGGAAGCACCATTATCAATGGTCCAATCTCATTTTATGAGGGCCATAAAAACATTGCCTGGAGCCTGCTGGTTGCATTTACAATACTCATCGGTTTTGTGACAACCCTGTCTATAAATATTTGGCGCCGCCATCGAACAGAAAAGGAGTTGCAAAAGAATCATGAACGTCTTGAAGGAGTTGTTAAAGAACGTACTACTGAGTTGAATGACTCAAACAAAGCACTGTTAGAGAGCGAAGAGAGATTTCGTAGCCTTTCTGATGCAGCCTTTGAAGGAATTACAATCACAAAAGAAGGCATAATTCTTGAGACGAATGATACAATTTGCAAAATGCTCGACTACCGCTCCTCAGAACTTATTGGTAAAGCGATACCCGAACTTATCCCCCCTGAAGAAAGGGAGAATGTGAAAAGTAAAATCTTGTCCGGCTATGAACACCCTTATGAGTCACGCTGTTTAAGAAAGGATGGTTCCACTTTCCCTATAGAAGTTCAGGCCAAGATGTTCTCATATAAGGGGCACCAGGTCAGAGTCTCGGCAGTTCGTGATATCTCCAACAGGAAAAGGAACGAAGAAGCGCTGAAAGAGGCGAGGGCCATTCTTCAGGCAGCGATGGACAGCAGCCAGGCGGCGATTGCGATCGCCGATGCCCCAGATGGAAGACTAATATATGTGAACAAAGCGGGACTGTTTATCCGCGGTGGAACTGAGGATGAATTAGTCAAGGATATAGACATAGACAAATATGTTTCAAGCTGGCAGATCCTGCATTTTGACGGAACCGAGTATAAGAAAGATGAAGTACCTTTGGCTAGGGCGATAATGTATGGGGAAATATGCAGCGATGAGTTTGTCCTCAGAAGGCCGGATGGCGAAGACCGTATTGTTTGGGCAAATGCAGCGCCAATATATGATGACGAAGGAAATGTGAAGTTCGGAGTTGTTGTGTTTCTTGATATCACCGAGCGCAAAAAGGCCGATGAGGAAAGAAAAGGGCTTGAAAATCAGCTCCGCCAAGCTCATAAAATGGAAGCAATCAACACAATGGCAGGTGGATTTGCTCATAAGTTCAACAATCTGCTTGGTTCGATACTTGCCTATACAGATATGGCCAAATATGAAACACCAGCTGATTCTGCGGCCCGCAAAGATATGGAAAAAGCGAGTGAATCAGCATATCTTGCCAAAGAACTTGTACACAAGATAATGACATTCAGCCGTCATTCAATATCCTTCACTGAAATAATTCAGCCTGGCAAGTTGCTGCATGAATATATTTTACATCTTGAAAACAAAGACATGCTGACACCAGATATCCATATAAAAACGGACATTGATCACGAAGCAAAAAATATTCGCATAAGTCCTATGTATTTCGACACAATCATTGATAATATATGTAAAAATGCCTTGGACGCTATGGCTGATAATGGAGGCACATTGCGGGTGAATTTAAGAAATATTGAAATCGGGGATGAAACGCCTCCTCAAGGCTTGGAGGTAGCCCCGGGGAAATATGTAATGCTAACTGTTACGGATTCCGGATATGGTATTGCCGTTGAAAATCTGGAACGTATTTTTGACCCGTTCTATACAACAAAAGAAATTGGCAAAGGTGACGGAATCGGCCTGTCGGTTGTCCATGGGCTCATAGAAAAACATGAATGCACGATTGGGGTCAAAAGCGAACTCGGCAGTGGGTCAACATTTACCGTATGTTTTCCCGCTGTAGACTCCGTCCAATCGTGATAGGAGCTAAAGCATCCTTTCATAACGGATCACCTCCAAAGCCTACCAAAATCTACATGCGTTTGCCCTGTGGATCCCACCGCATTCGATTGACTTCAATCCGGGATTATACTAACAGCCTTTAGCCTACAGTCTAAACAACCTGTAACAGCTACAACGCAACAATCAAAGGAGAATGGATCATGACGGAAAAAAGTATATCACTGGTGAGTAAAACTGCTTTAATCACCGGCGGCGGCAAAGGCATCGGCAGATCCATTGCCCAAACCTTTGCCAAGCAGGGCGCGAAGGTCGTCGTCACCGCACGCACCGAAACCCAGCTTCAGGAAGTGGCCGGAAAGATCGTTTCAGAGGGCGGGAAATGCCTGCCGGTACAGGGGGACGTTTCAAAAGAAGAGGATGTCATCCGAGTCGTGGAAGCATCCCGAAAAAAATTCGGCAATATCGACATCCTGGTCAACAATGCCGGGGTCTCAAGGGAATCGCCTTTTATGGACCTTTCACTATCCGATTGGGATCACCTTCTGGCGGTCAACTTAAAGGGTGTCATACACTGTATCCGTGCCGTCCTTCCCGGGATGCAAGAACGAAAGGCGGGAACGATCATAAACATCGCATCAGCAGCGGGCTTGCGGGGGCTTCCCGGCAGCTCAGCCTACAGTGCGGCTAAGGCAGCAGTCATCGGTTTGACCCAGTCATTGGGCGGTGAGATCGTCTCGGACGGCATCCGGGCAAATGTTATCTGCCCGGGCCCCATCGAAACGGAGATGTTACAACAATCTGCGGTCAGGGACTTTATTTTAAAGGACAAAACCAATCTTCTGGCCACCGAGGATGTGGCGGGAACCGCCCTTTTTCTGGCGTCGGATCTTTCCGGCGGGATAAACAGCCAGGTGTTTGTCGTAAGAACCAAAAGCAGGTGGTAACATCCTAATAGAATCCTGCCAGCTTCGGCAGGGTCATGGAAAGAAAGGGCAGATAGGTGATGAGAAAAATCACGACAATATGCACCATGAGATAGGGAATCATCTCCCGTGCGATATCCAGCACCTGAAGCTTGGTTAGGCTGGCGGCCACAAAAAGAATGAGTCCCAGGGGCGGTGTTGCAAGCCCTACGGTCAGATTCACGCACATGATTATGGCAAAATGCAGGGGATGCACACCCAGCTTCATCATAGTCGGTGCCAGGATCGGACCCAGAATCAGAATCGCCGGGCTGGCATCCAGAAACATACCGGCAAACAGCAGCAGGAGATTGATGAGAAACAGGAGCACGTAGATATTGTCGGTTATGGAAAACACCCAGTTCCCCAACTTGACCGGCAAGCCCGATATGGTGACGATGCCGCCAAATACAGTGGCGGTTCCCACTACAAAAAGAATGGCCGCAGATGCCACACCCGTCCGATAAAACAAGCCCACCAGGTCTTTCAGTTTAAGTGTTCGAAGGACAACCAGGCTCAAAAAAAGCGCATAGGCAACGGCTGCGCCGGCAGCTTCGGTGGGTGTAAAAACACCGGAAAGGATGCCGCCCAGGATGATAACCGGGGTCAGCAGCGGTAAAAAGGCGCCCCGGAATGCCAGCCAAATCTCTTTAAAAGAAGCCCTGGACTCCCGCCTGGGGAAATTTCTCTTCCTGGCGATAACCGCCGTTACGATCATCATCCCGCCGCCCATGATCAGACCGGGAACAAACCCCGAAAGAAACAGACCGGCCACCGATGTACTCATCACAAGGCCGTAGATGACCATAATGATACTGGGTGGAATAATCGGGCCGATCACGGAAGATCCGGCGGTCACAGCAGCGGCAAACCGGGTGGTGTAGCCGTCCTTCTCCATGGCCGGGATCAGGATCGAACCCAGGGCGGAGGTGTCCGCAACCGCCGAGCCGGAAAGACCGGCAAAAAGAATGCTGGCAACGATGTTGACCTGGGCCAGACCGCCGCGCATATGCCCCACCAGCACATTGGCAAACCGGACAAGGTTACGGGTGATACCCCCCACATTCATGATCTCCCCGGCCAGTAAAAACAGCGGTATGGCCAACAGCGGAAACGCGTTGATCCCCAGAAACAACCGCTGGGGCAGCAGCTTCATGAACACCAGTTTATCGGCCAACAAAAATCCCAGCACCGGTGCAACGGCAAGCCCGAAGGCGATGGGGATACCCAGCACCATGGTCACGAGGAGTATCCAAAAGAAAGTCAACGGCATGTGGTAGAACTCCTATTCATTACTCAGCAGAGGCTTTGGCCATTTCGATATCCTGCAGATGGATGCCCTCGGACGGTTTAAAGACTCCAATGATGGCCTGCAAGAGCAGTTCCAGGGAGACAAAGAACATAATAGCTCCACCCACCGGCATGGCGCCAAAGACGTACATCATGGAAATCTGGGTCGTGGCGGTATTCTGGACCCTGGCATTCCAGGCAAAGGCCCATCCCTGATAAACCAGCACCACCATAAGCAGCAGAACGACCAGATATATTAAGGCATAGAGCGCCTGACGTCCCCTTGCAGGCAGGGCATTTGGAAGGGCGTCGATGGCGGCATGCCCCCCGTTTTTAAGCGCAATGGGAATACCGGTAAAAACCATCCAGACCATCAGAAATTTGGCGGTTTCTTCGGTCCAGGAAAGGGAGTTGTTCAGTACATATCGCCAATAGACTCCGGCGCAGACCACGACTGTGATCAGGGCAACCAGGGTAATGGTTGCATACCTGCAAAAAAACAGGGTTTTCTTGTTAATCCGGCCCAATATCCCGACGACAAAATGGAGCATATTCATGACCTCGTTTTAACCCCTCTCACCCGGATCCGTTTCGGTCATTTGATTCTGGTATTTGAGATTAATTTGTAATTTGGTGCTCGGAATTTGGGATTTTTATTTCCGAAAATCCCCTCTCTCCTTTACCAAACACAACCGAATGATTAAATCAACACTCTAATACCAAGCAGAACCATCACCTCCACCGGCCACGAAACGGTGAAGGTGATGGGATGGTATCGCTTTTATCATCGGTTACTTCAGAACACGGGCGAGATCCGCATCCACCTGTTTCTCTGCCAGTTTTACAGCCGCTTCCAGCTTGTCGAACCAGATTTTTCCATCCGGAATATTTTCAACAAACCATTTGGTTATAACCGGTTTTGCAGCCTGAAAGGTCGCTTTCTCCTCTGCGGTGGGAACATAGATGGTTCCGCCCGACTTTAAGAATTCCTGGGTCATGACGATATCCAGATACTTGTTGAACTGGAGCTGCACCTGGGCTGCCTGGGTGACGCCGTCGGCGACCAGTTTGCGGAGATCCGGCGGCAGGCTCATGAGCCATGAATTGCTCATCCACCAGTAACCATACAGATACGCATGCTCATCCACACATAGAAATTTTACATTTTCGTGAAACTTCTTTCCCACAACATCGGAAATAGCGTTTTTGGTGCCTTCCACAACACCCGATTGCAGGGCCGTGTAGAGTTCTCCCCAGGCCACCGGTGTGGGGTTGCCGCCGAGAAACTTCACCATCTCGATCTGAAGGGGTGAGTTGATGGTCCGCATCTTTACGCCCTTAAGATCCTTTGCGGATTTTATCTGCTTTTTAGTGGTAAAAAAACTGCGCCACCGGCCGGTATTGCCGGCTGCCATCAGGCGCACATTGCCGGTCTTTTTCAGGATGGCTTCGCGAAGATCATCGTAAAACGGACCAACGGCCACCCGTTCGGCCACCAGATCATCCCGGTACATGTAGGGGATATCGGTTACCTGGATCTGGGGGAAAAACTGATTCATTCCGCCGACCGTGGTATTTGCCAGTTCAAGCGTTCCCATCTGAACGCCTTCGATGAGTTCCCGGAAGTTTCCCATCTGAGAAGCCGGATAGATTTCCACCTTGATGCGGCCCTGGGAGCGGCTTTCGATAAAATTTTTCAGAAACAGACCTCCGACATGATCATCTGCCGTAAACGTGGGAGAATCCACATGGCCGTATTTCAACACAAACTGTTCGGCTGAAAACGCCGTTGACAGGGGGATCAGCAACATAGCGGCAAGCAACAATACGAATACTTTTTTCATTTCGACCTCCTTTTATCGATTGCGGGCAAAGCCCTGATTAACGATGAGCCAAATTGAACATTAACGTGTTTACCTAAAACGGGTCGGTCTCACCTCCTCTCGCGACGTACCACCAACTTTGTTTGAATAATTGAGCATGGAGCATAGTGCACGGAGCACCGTTCTTCGCCCTCCGGGCTACATCCCGGCAGGTAGGGTACGAACGGTATCCTAATATGCTCTATGCCCTCAGCTCTCTGCACTTTGCTATCTGTCCTTTGCCGGCTTCAGCTGCCGTCTTTACGATGCAGGTGAACACCCACCCCCCCAGAAAAGCATTCCGGTGTGCAGAGTATCCTGGGCTTGCCTCCGACAATGCGTTTTGCGCGTTCCATGGCGTCTTCAAAGGTGTTGGTGGGGATAAACCCCATGCCCCGCGCATACCCCGGGGCCTTTGCTCCGGGCACAAATACCGCAGACGTCCAGAGCAGCGCCGCGCTCCCGCCGCTGATCATAGACATTGCATGAAACGGATGGTACGCATAATAGTTTGAATATTTAAACCGGTAATCGTAGTCATTTACAATATCCATGGCATCGTCTGACCGGATAAATTCCTCTGCCGTGCAGTACTTCTGCAGCGCATCATAGGTCTTCTCATACGAAGGAAACCAGTTGTCATTGAACCAGCCGTCACAGACGGCAGCCGCTATGATCACCCCCCCTTCCCGGAACGCATGCCAGCAACGGGACAGCTGGCCGCCGATGGCAAGGCTCATCAGAATGGGGTTGGACCCCATGCCCGGACCATAATGGAAATTCCGCGGCAACCCCATGACCAGAATGTCGGCCGGCTCTGCCATATCCAGAGATATATTGGTCCGTTTGTCGGCCAGGGGCCAGGTGGCGGCCTCGACAGCTCCGAGCTCTCCGGCCTTAACCTCCAGAATCTGTGATTTCTGGCCGATTACGGCATCGACTGCAAAAAACTTCTTCCCGATGGCCTTTTCCATGGCCTGGCCGATGGATTTGAACTGATGACGCATATGCGATGTCGTGGACGCACCCAGCCAGTCTTTCCGGTGCATGGTCTCGGGCGTATGGTGCGAGGCGATGGACTGCCAACCGGAAAAGCCGGTGACAATCATTTTATAGCCTCCGCTGTACCCGCCGTAGGGATTTCCGGCGCAATGGCCGATGACGATGGGAAGATCTGCTTCCGCCATCAACCGGTTGCACTGGACCACGTTGCCCATTTCGTCTTCCCCAAAGTGGCAAAGATCCGGTGCCTCCGCATCATAATTAACGATGCGGCCGGGCCAGAACCGATCCACGATCTCTTTGCCCAGATACTCGTACCATTCCTCCAGGGTATTTTTCCGGTGCAGCCCGATGGCACAGACCAAGGTGATGTTCTCCAGCTTCGCACCCCCCTTGAGCAGGTCTTCAATGATCATGGAAATCGCGACCCGGCGATGGCTGGTGGGGTGCACCCCGCCCTTAACACGGTCCGGAAATGCGATCACGATCTTCTTGTCGGGTCCGCTCAACTCCGTCAGCGGCGGAAACCCCAGCGGGTTGTCAAGCGCCGCCCGTGTGGCCGCGATGGGTTCCACGGCCGGAGGATCCGTGTAGGTTTGACCGTACCGCACAACCGTTGCGGAATCGGGCAGTTCAACCCCCATGTGCGTGTCACCATAATCCAGTTTAATTTCTTGCATGGCAAACTCCATTTTTTCTGTATATTGATTTGGTTAACTGGTTAAGCGGTTCTAAGTTCAGCGTTCTGGGTTGAGAAACCTCAACAACCTTTCAGTAAAGGGAAACCTGTTCTGTGTAATGACAAGCTGTTTCCACCCATTGGGTTATGCGAAATATTCTCAATCCCGAGTACTATAATTAACGATTTTAACCTCTGAACCCTGAACCCTGAACCCTGAACTCTGAACCCTGAACCCTGAACCCTGAACCCTGAACTCTGAACTCTGAACTCTGAACCCTGAACCCTGAACTCTGAACTCTGAACACTGAACGCTGAACCCTGAACGCTAAACCTTGAACCGATCCGTCTACAAACCACCGGATACCATATCGATGTGCTCCCGGACAGCCGCCTCGATGGTGTATTTCGGTTTCCATCCGATTTCCGATCGGGCCACCCGATCATCATAGGCGGCCGGGTACGGGGACTGGGCCTCGCCCTGGGGCACCAGGGTAACAGATGATTCCGGTTTGATGCGCGTTGCGATCTTGACCACATCCCCGATGGAATGAACACCGCCGGCAATATTGTAGATCCGCTGTTTGGGATTTTCAGCATCCCAGAGGGTCAGTATGGCGCCGACGGCATCCTGGATATAGAGCCAGTCGCCTTTCTCTTCCGGGTTAGATACGGTGATCGGCTCGTTTCTGGCGACGGCATCCAGGATCAAAGAAGAGTACAGGGCGGTGATACCCCGGGTCCGGCCGGGTCCAAACACCCAAGCAAACCTTAGGGCGCGCGTGTCCAGCCCGTGTTTCCGATGATACCAGCGGAGCTGGTGCTCGCAGGCCAGCTTGGTCTGTCCGTAGACGGTTTCCGGATTTTTCAGGGCATCGTCTGGTACCGGTTCCGAAACATCTCTTCCGAATACGGATATGGAACTCATCATAAAGAATCGATTCACGCCCAACGCAACCGATGCATCGAGAAGGGTCTGGGTGGCGTGAAAATTTATCTTGAAGCCGTAAATCGGGTTCTCTTCACAAGGCCCCGCAAGTATTACGCCCAGGTGAAACACATCCGTTATCTTTTGGGACATCATGGCCCGGTATAGGTCCGCTTCCGAGGCAAGGTCCCCCCGGACATAGGTGATCCGATCCCGAACCGGCTCAAGGGCGGCCGGTTCCTTGGCCAGATCGAATACAACAACCTCCATTCCCCTTTCCAGCAGTCTCGGGATCAGATAACTCCCGATAAATCCGGCTCCTCCGGTAACCAATACGCGCATGTTTTTACCCCTCTCTTAACTTTTGAATTCCGCACAGGAATCCCTGATGATCAGATCCGTCTCCAGACAGTACTGGTGCGTTTCGGGCGTGCCCTTTTCAATGATCTCAAGAAGCGTTCTCACCGCAAGCTGTCCCATCTGATAGGCTGGAATTCGGATAGTGGTCAGGGGTGGTTCACAATAGGCGGCAAATTCAATATTGTCAAACCCTACCAGAGACACATCATCGGGCACCCGGCAGCCCATCTCCCTTGCCCCGGCCAGTGCACCGATGGCCAGGGTGTCGCTTGCGGCAAAAACCGCAGTGGGCGGCTGTTCCAGGCCCAGAAGTCGAATCATGCCCTGCTTTCCTTCGAGAAGGTCAAGATCCTTTTCAACCACAAGGGACATGTCAACGGCAATCCCATGGTCGGTGAGTGCGGCCCGGTACCCTTCCAGCCGTTTTCTGGTTCTCCCCATCTTGGAATACGGTCCGATAATCAGGCCGATACGGCGGTGCCGGAGACTGATCAGATATTTGGTGATGGAATAGGCGGCCTTGTAATTGTCGAAACCGACATAGCTGATGACATCGCTGTCCAGCTTTTCCCATATGACCACACAGGGGATCCCGCTCTTTATAATATCTTCAACGAGTTTCTCGTGCCCCAACCCGAATCCGGTTAAAATCATACCGGCAACCCGACGCCCCTGAAACTGCTTCAGAAGGTGTGCTTCGACAGCGCTGTCATATTTTGTATTTCCGATAATAACGGAAAAGTTCTTCTCCTGGGTCTTATCCTGAATCGCCAGAAGAGATTCGGAGAACAGCGATCGCTTTGTTGTGGGAACCAGCACGCCGATGACCGTCGAGATCTTGCGCGAAAAATCACCGGCAGCCGCATCGTAGATATATTCTGTCTCCCGGGCAACCTGCAAAATTCGTTCACGCGTTTTGGGATGAACCAGGTGAGGCGAACGAAACGCTCTGGACACGGTCGATGCGGACATCCCGATCATCTCTGCCAGCTGCTTCATTCCCACTTTACCCATTGATCCGATGCCTCCCTTTCAGAACAATCACAGGAATCCGGCAGATAACGAAATTCGGGGTGGTTCAATAAAAAATGAAATCGATTGCATTATATTTATCGGAATTATGCGTGTCAACAGAAAAATAAAACGTATGTATCCTACTGTTTTTATGAGTTTATTTAAAATGTATGGCCTATATATTAAAAAGCGGATAAAAAATTTAATATCTGATAATGATATCGGTTGCATTTTATCTGCTTCCTATTTTAAAATGCCTTATCTACAAACTGGAGCCACACAGGAACACACGATGATTTCTTTGTGGCAAAGCTTCGGGTCGCTCAAATAAGTTAGGAAGCCGTCAGCAATCAGCTTTCAGTCGTCAGCTTTGAAGGCATTAAAAACAAGTTCTTGGCTGATTGCTGATCGCTGACCGCCGAATGTTTCATCCAGAAATTGCTTATTTCTGGTTGAACACTATTTAACAAAGAGGGGGAATACTATGGAATCTGTGGGTCTTATCGGTTTGGGGATTATGGGGTCTGCATCGGCAAGAAACATTGCGGATGCCGGACATCCTTTAACGGTTTTCGATATATCCGAGTCAGCGCTTCAAAAGGCTGAAGATTTGGGGGCATCGCGGGCTGAAAATCCGGCCGGGGTGTCGGAAAAATCAGACATCATACTGATGTTTCTGCCCGGCCCGGCTCAGGTGGAGCAGTGTGTGGCAGGACCCGATGGACTGCTCTCGGTGGATCGTTCCGGTTTCGTGATTGTGGACATGAGCACCGTGGATCCGGATATTACCCAGCGGATGGCTAAAAAAGCATCTGACCAGAATATCGGCTATCTGGATGCGCCGGTTCTGGGTCGCCCCATAGCGGTGGGAAAATGGGCCCTGCCGGTGGGGGGTTCTGTAGACGATTTAGAACGGTGCCGCAGAGTTCTGGGATGCGTTGCCGCAAACATCGCCCACGTGGGGCCTTCGGGGACGGGGAACAAGATCAAGCTTCTCAACCAGTTGATGTTCGGCGCCATCAACGCAGTTACCGCTGAGATGATGGCCATTGCCGAAAAAACCGGCATCCCGCCGAAACTTCTCTATGAGACCATCACTGCCAGCCAGGCCGGCACCGTCAGCAACCTGTTCAAGGAGCTGGGGAAACATATTGCCGAGGAAGATTACGACGACCCCGCCTTTACCGTGGAGCTTCTCAACAAAGACATCCGGCTGGCTGTAGAAATGGCCAAGGCGCACAATGCCCCACCGCTTCTTTCACGGGCCGTAGAGCACATCAATGAGATGGCGCGCGCCCAAGGGTTCGGCAACAAAGACACCTCTGTCATGTGGAAATGCTTTCGCCCCATGTGGGATGGGAAATCAGAGTAAACATTATTTTGGATAAACATCCACCAGAGATGAAATTTGCAGTTCTGGACGGTTCGGGATAATAGGTAGCCCCCTTGCCGGGGTTTGCATGATACTATTCTCTTATCGCAGGGTTAGCTGTGTCTGTGATCTATAGCGAAGATCAAACACTGAAAATCATCATAGATTTTCAATGTGAGCTCACCATGTCCCCGTTTCTCAGTGAAAGAGAGTAGCAGAAAATGGGGCTCTGGCTGGAGATTGCATCAAGGAAAAAATTAGAAAATTATTTCATTTAAAAAAAGATATGCCTTCTGGGAAAAAGGATTCTAAATGCCCTTGTCCCTCCGGCCATTAGAACTCCTCTTGGGTAAGGGCTATTTCACCATAGATCCTTGCTGCATCGTTAAGTGCTGCAGTGCGTGTCCAGTTCAAGAGAATATTAGGACGGACAATATGAATCTGCCGGCCTTGAAAAAAGATTATATCCCGCTGGTAGTGGATGGTTCCTTGCTCTTTTGAAGCATGACTATGAAAATCCTTCAATTTTTTTGCCAGATTCCGTGAAATCGGTTTCTTCTGGAATTCATCCCTGGCGCTTGTGAGTTTGACGGTGACCATTGCCAGACCCGTTTGCACGTCAGTGCCTCCTTCCGCACGGACACAATAGCTTGAACCTTCGGCTTCGGCCCAGGTATTCAACGTGTTAGTCAGTGTATTTGCATAAGCTCCTAAAGCCTGTTTCGCATATGGTTCTATCCTCGTTTTTTCTAACGGATCGAGGGTCACGGTTTTGGGTGTATTCCAAGTCGTCGGGGTAGCGCTGGGCTCGAAAACATCATTCGTGTCTTCAACCAGAGTGATTTCTTGCTCGGTCAGGCCGAAGTAACTGTAGATCATCGGTTCGAGTTTTTTTTGCAGTGCATCGATTAGCCTTTTTCGTTCCCTTTGCCATTGTTTGTTAATATCTACATCATCATCAAACAGTGAAGATCGTTTTGCATCAGTTTTCAAGCCGTTATGCGTATTATGCAATATAGTTCGGAGTTTTTCGAATTTCTGGGACACCTGTTTTACAATTTGCCCAGCTGCAGGTGAAACGAATTCATGGCCCGGCAGCGGAAAGGGTACTCGTAGCAATTCGTTGAGGTGAACCTTGTCCCTTTCGCTGCCCCAGTTTGCCGAAGTATGAAACAAGAAATACCTTGCCAATTTTGATCGCAAATAGGCCGCAAGGAAAATCATTAAAGCATTATCTTCAGGTGGGCCGGCAATTGATTGTAAAGAGTGTTGAAAAAGCACATTAAAATCACAATAGGCAACCTTGTCGAAACCCTGGCTAAAAAGAACCATTGGACCAAAAAAGAGATCTACAGGCGGCTGGCTATACAAGACATCGCTACGGTATCTCTTTTTCTTAAGCCTATTCCGGAAAGAAATAGTCTCATTTTCGAATACTATCAAATCACTTATCCAAGGAGTGGCTTCAACAAAACACGTGTCGAGCGACCAAGTAATCGGTTTTGGTTCTCGATCAGATTCGGTTTTTGATTGAAGCCATGGTTTTATTCCCTGTCCAGCAATCCACCTTTTTGTTCGTTTCGCCTTTCGTAATCTTAGCTCACTTAACACATCAACATTGTCGCGTAAGGAGGGAAGAAATTGAAGCATATTGAGCAGCTTTTGGTCACGGAGTGTGCCCCATAGCCGCCGTTTCCAGACGACAGGTGCAGTTTTGGATCGAGTAGCCGAAAGAATATCAGCCAATGGCAACCACACCCGTGACGAAGGATTGACAGTCACGACTCCCTGCCGCAGTCCATCGCGATTAAACTTTGGCGCTGTATACTCAATTACATGTTGAGCCGGTTTCGGAGGCATGTTCTTGAAACGAGCGATGAATGCCGGGCATAACGCATTCTGAAATATAAGAAAACTGTAATCCGCCAACTGCAAAACTCGCTCTAAGCTCACCTTCATAAGCCATTCAGCTTGGAAAGCATCCGTCTGGTTTTGGAGGATTTTGACGGGCAGCAACAGACAGCCGGTTCCTCCTTCCTTGAGTAAAAGTGGTACCTTCTGCAAGTACTTCTTAGCAGACAGCTTGCTTTGGCGACCCTTCCAAGGAGGATTGCCGATAATGTTGTCAAAATTTTCACTGGAAAGCGTGCTTTCATCAAGAAAATCGGCCTTGAGAATAACCGGAATATCAGCAGCGGGTCGGTTGGGGATATTTCCATAATCTAAGAGTTTCGGCAGTGGCTGGCCGGTTCGCTCCATATATTTTTGAATGTCGGGTGGGTTGAAAAAATCAAGATAGGCTAAATAAAGGCTAAAACAGGCGATACGACAAGCTGTTTCCTCAATATCTACCCCTCGAATTTGGCGGGTGAGGATATCTTGGAGCGCCTTGGCTTGGGCGATGTAATTAATGCGCCCGGCCTGTGAGCGAATCCAGCGATTGGCTAAACGATTGAAAAGGATGACCAGAAAAATACCCGATCCGCAGGCCGGGTCCAGGAAAGAACCGTCCAGGATATTCGGTTCGTCCCGGACCGCTGTATCCACGACCATTTCCGCTAAAAATCGTGGTGTATAAAAAGCTCCCCTTCCCCGTTGCTTTTCCGGGTCCTCCGTCGTTAGAAAATCCTCATAAATAGCGCTAATCGTTTCAACGGGGATCATTTTGAAATTATAAGGCCAAAAATCTAAATAGCGCTGTCCGCTTTCCACCTCATGGCCGCCAAGGAAAAGAATCAGTTTGTTAAGATGAAAGGGTTTGATTAGGCGACGCTCAGTATCGAGATCCTGATCAAACATATTACCGTTGAATCGGTTCTTGAGATCATCGAACAGGCCGTAAAGGAATTGTAAACGGGAGTCGTGGGAAGAGTAATCATCCAATAATCTGGCGAGCAGCATGGTTGCGCTATGGCCTGGGGTCGGCGCTTCGATGGAGACAATCCCCCTATCAAGCAGATAGCAGAGGAAAAGCACTCTGCCGATAAATGCATGGGCCTCTTTGGTATTGAGCCCTTCATCGCCGAGTATTAAGGTATTGCGCAAAGCCCGGAGATTGTCCAAAAGCCATGAGTCCACGGTTTGATCTGGATCGAAAAAGAGTCGTTTTTTCTCGTAGTAGTGACCAGTGGCCAGATCATGAAACAGTGTCTGGATTCGTTGTGTGTAGTCGGCGATGGACAGCGTTTCAATTAGGGCGTTTTCCTCTTTATCTCCAAACGTTTGCTCATTTTGTGGCTTCGTCAGACCAGAGTAAAGGGAAACCGATGTAGGATCGGCCAATACAAGGGTGTTCGCTACACCTTGATTCCAGAAAAGTTTTTGCAGACGGATGCGTTCACGGATAGAGAATGGGCGGCTATGCTCTTTCAGGTACAGGATGGGGCGATTATCCAGGCAAAGAACGCCATGGATCTTCATTTCCTTCCAAGCCCGCTCAATGACCGATACATATCCCAATTGGTTGACATCACTTCGAACCGCTTCAAGGGAGTTGTAAAACAACATCCCGGGTGGTGGTGAATCGTGGGCCTGAATAAGGTCTGACTTTTTTACAACGGTTGTCATGTCGTTACGATATCCGTCTCAATATGGCCTTGGCTACGCCCTGTATAACCAATTCATTGATAGGAATCCAATCTTGGTGATTGGAGCTTTCGGCTTTTAGAAAAAAGTGCCCCTTTTGTTTGGCAAGAGTTTTCAACGTGTTTTCACCATCTATTAGAGCCACAACAACATCTTTTTCTCGTGGAGTGACTTCCGCATCCGCCACGACCCAATCACCTTCACAGATACCGCGATTCTCCATGGAGTCGCCCTTAACCTTCAGTGCAAATAATCGGTGATGTGCAGCCCCGACAAGCATCGCCGGATCGACGGCGAGTGTCCCGTTCCGGTGCTCGTCTCTTTTTTCCGGATGTCCGGCTGGGATATCCCCCATGATGGGCACGGCTACAGCATTTGTATCAGGTAACCGAGCGTCTGAGAGAAGTTCTATGCCACGGGATCGTCCGTTATGACGGCGCAAATATCCTTTTTTTTCCAAAGCATATACATGATCCGCAGCCGCTTTCGTGCTTTTAAAACCGAAATGGCCAACTATTTCCCTGTATGTAGGCGCGATTTTTTCTTTGCGTTGGAACTCATGGAGAAATTCCAGAATTTCTGCTTGCCTGGGGGTTAGGTTCTCTATACTATACATTTGTATAGTACATTTGGCAAAAAAAACAATTGTTGTCAATAGCAGGTTAGATTTTTCTATAAAAAATTTTTTACCATAATCCGTAAAATATCAATCAGACATCAAAATGCCAGGGCATCGTCCTTCGTCTGTATCCATGAATTTGGGGGCGGACCAAAGCAACAATTTGAAATTATTTCGGAATTCGTAAAAAGATAACTCAAATTGGGTTTTGACTCGCTTTTTGAACACGAAAGGAACCTTTTAAGGTTGGGGTGGATACTGGATAGTCGACCATTCACCAAGTTTGCATAGAGAGGCTGCGACGTCTGGATCGATATGAACGTTGTAAATTTTCCGCCCTATGCACCTATATATATCATCAATCGCGCCAAGATATCACTCACTTGTGAAACCTGTGATAAGTCTGACTTTCCACTTTGGGAAGCCTGAAAAAGTTGTGATATCAAATTTTCACAAGATATTTTATAGTTAAATCAGAATGATATCCAAAAAAGCCGGTATCTTCTTTGAGGCTGTCGTACCGTTGTTGAGTAATTATACTTATCTTGAGGTACGGTGGGACGGATTTAAAATGGACATGTGTGAGGCGAACGTTGCGAAATGGCGGTCATTGAATGTGGCAATGGCTTCTGCACCCGATCGGTATAGAATTTCCGCTGTAAATACATCGTAGGAATGGCCGCCGATGGCTGAATGGATTAACATGGAATCGATACAATCCCAAATTGAAGACCCGTGAAACTCCGCCACCTGCATGTTTGGCCGGATTGTTGATTCGAGCAGCTGTTTTGCCTCAGCCCCGTTTAATCGCAATTCGCCCGGAAGCCGAGTGAGGACGGCATAGCTTTCTAAAATGGAATGGTGGGCCACCATTAAATCATGCAACGGGATATTTTGAATAAGCCATCCGGCAGCCATTTCATGATGGGGGTGATTCGCATGAACGCCGGCAATGATAACGCTGCTATCCACCCCGATTTTCATTTTCTTTTACCTTCAGATGTTCTTCTCTCAACGCCGATACGTTAAAAACATCTTCGGGCGCGATACCGGTGCCCGTATCGATTGTAAGAATTGGTCCTCTTTTAATGAACCGGCGATGGGGTAGCTCCGGGACTAACGTCACGCCTTCATCGCCTGCAATAAGACGGATCCGTTTGCCGGCTTGGAACCCATATCGGTTGCGGAACTCCTTCGGTATCACCAGACGACCCGCAGAATCGATCTGAACAGTCTCTTTCATAATAACCAAAATATGGATTGCAAATTACCATTTGTCAATAAAAATACCATTTTGAACCCAATAAACTGCCCCGCACGTGTTGGCCGCAATTCAGAAATCCGGCCCATTTTGCTTCCGTTTCCCATGCCTTTGGCCATGGTGACGATATCCGGAGCGACTCCATTGGAAAAAACTTTGAAAATAATGCTCGATATAAATGAATGACCGTCTTATTATGCATCCATGAGAAAGAAGATCGAGGCGCAGTCGCAAAAATGAAAATGAATCAAACACCTTCCACAGTCCTTTTCATCCTCTCTGTTTCGGTTGGAGTTGCCATGACCGGGCTTGGAATCATCTGGCCGCTGATATCGGTTTATGCTGTAGAACTAGGTGCCGGGGGGTTTTTAGTCGGTCTGATTATTGCCAGTTTTAATATTGCACGAACTGTTTTCAGCCCATTTGTAGGACCGATTTCAGACCGATGGGGAAGGAAAAACTTTATTGCGGCAGGCCTTGTTTTTTATGCAATTATTTCATTTTTTTATGCCTTCGCAAAAGACGCACAAACACTTATTATCATAAGATTTTTTCATGGGATTGCGTCTCTTTTGGTTGTTCCCATTGCCATGGCCCTTGCTGCGGATATTGCCCCGGAAAGAAAGCTTGGTCTGTATATGGGAACTTTAAATATGGCCGTGATGCTCGGCCTGGGTGCCGGGCCTGTCCTGGGAGGGGTTCTCCGGGATCAGTTTGGAATGAATGCGGCATTTTATTCCATGGGGGGCCTGGCAGTTCTTACCTGTCTGCTGGTCACGCTGTTGCTGCCTTCCGACAAAGAAATGCATGGGACCAAAAAACCCAAAAGCGCCACCCCGATAAAAACGATACTATCCCATCGGGTCGTATTGGGGATTCTTGCAATGCGTTTTTTTTCAGCATCCGGACAGGGGGCGGTCTATACATTTTTACCGGTTCTTGCATTACAGCTTAATCTGACAAGTACTCAGGTCGGTGTGATTTTAACCGCAAACATTTTTCTTATCGCATTTCTTCAACGATCCAGCGGCAGGCTTTCGGACAGAGTCAACCCTAAATATCTCGTTATTATAGGAACCCTCGCGTCCGGGCTGACCGTATTCGGCATGCCGTTTGTAGACGGTTTTTTGATGATCCTTTTACTGAACATCCTCATGGGGGTGGCCAATGGCATTTCACTGCCTGGCGGACTGGTTATCATCGGCCGGCTCGGGCGTACCATGGGGATGGCATCCCTTATGAGTATGACAGACGCAGCCTGGAGTTTGGGCATGATTGTATCCCCGATACTGTCGGGGATTATTCTTGACGTATGGGGGCTTTCCCAAGTGTTTGTCATCGGAAGCGTCCTGATTTTAGCGGGCGGCGTTGCTGTCGCTTCATTTCTCAAAGGTTATCAGCCTTTAGATGAATGATGTGGCGATTCAACCATAATTATCCAATGGGCAAAAGTTGATGCCCCTGAAAACTGCCTCTTAAAATATCAGATCTCATAATACCAGCTATCTTCTTTCCGTTTGAACATTTTTAGGGTGCCTCCGCGACCCGAATGTTGCTTAATTATTAAGCAAGATTCGGGTGGTTATCAGTAATTGATTCGGGTGGTTATCAGTAATTGATTCGGATAGGATAAAGTCAATCTCGATACCGCCTTTGATGCAGGGCTTTCAGGACCCGGTCGGTTGCATGATCTGTTTATTACCTTCGAAGCAATGACGCCAGGTGAGTTTAAAAAAATGGGGGCTGGCTTGGAGATCTCATACGGATTTGATTATACCCCGTTTGGGCAATATTTGGTTGCCGTTACCGAACGGGGCGTTTGTCATCTTGGTTTTGTCGATAAGGATAACAGATCCGAAGCATTTACCCACCTTCAGCAAGCCTGGCCCGAAGCGACCCTAATTGAGGACCAAACTCGTATCAGTGAGATTGTGAGACGCATATTTCGTTTAGAGCACCCTGTTGATTCACGTCCCTTTCATCTGCACCTTAAAGGGACAAACTTTCAAATAAACGTATGGCGAGCATTATTAACGATTCCTGCAGGCAGCATCTTAAGCTACCAGGATATTGCCTCTCATATAGGACACCCTAAAACATTTCGGGCGGTTGCCAACGCAATTGCCATCAACCCCGTTGGATATCTTATTCCGTGCCATCGGGTGATTTCCAAATCTGGGAAAATCCATCAATATCGTTGGGGATCTGCGAGAAAAAAAGCTCTGATTGGATGGGAAGCCGCGAGATCGGCATAAAATCCATTCATGTATCTAACCCACAGATATATGATACAGTAAAATGGCATGAGCATTTACAGGAATACATCGATGCCCATTGAGTGAGCAATATCTATGAATTCAGACACGCTAAGGCGAAAAATGTCTCGTTTGATAACGGGCGTGTAGTGAACCCGGGGGCACAGTGTTCCGGATTCGAAAGGAGTGACCGACATGCTTGGTAACTTGACAAAAAAAGCCTTGATAAATGGAAATGTCATCACCATGGACCCGGGTCTCCCGCATGCCCAGGCAATCTTGGTCTTAGGTAACCGAATCTACGACGTCGGGTCAAACGATAGAATCTCCAGTCAACTCACCCCGGACACTGAGGTCATTGACCTGGCAGGCAGGACTGTAACACCTGGGTTCATCGATGCCCACGCACATCCCCTGGGATATGGCCTTGCCCAGGCTGATGTCTGGGTCGACTGCAGCGACGCGACGTGTATCGATGAATTGGTCGGCAAGGCTGAAGAGCGGGCCAAGAGAACACCAAAAGGAACATGGATCTTTGGTCGGGGGTGGCCCGCGTCGCGCCTGGAGCGGTGGCCTACCAAGCAGGATTTTGATGATCGGGTGCCCGACCATCCCGTCTGGTTCAACGATCTTAGTGGGCACTTGTACATCCTGAACAGCAAAGGACTGACCAAGGCTGGTATCACGCAAAGCACCAACCAACCGCCAAACGGGCGTATCGACCGGGAAGCGTCGGGAGATCCGACTGGAATCATTCGAGACTGCGACCCCTGGGATTTTGCCGATATACCCCCTTTTTTTACCTCCGAGGACATTGTTACCGGGTTGCGCACGATGATGAAAAAAACGGTTGGGGACTGACCACTTCGGCTCAGATTGGCATCGCCATCCCCCCAGGTCCCTTTGGTACGGAACGGGTCAGACCGTGGCTCGAGTTCTACAAAGCTGGCGCGCTGAACATACGCATCCGGTTGCAGATCGAGCCCTATGCCATGCTGCAGGCTGAAGGGGAGTATACCAACCTGGAAGCCCTGGCCGGTTTGGGCATGGTGACCGGATTTGGTAATGATATGATCAAACTCGGCCCCCTAAAGGTAATTTCAGACGGCTGGCAGTGCTCGCGTACCGGGCTTTTGCAGAGGCCTTATAGCAACGATCCGGGCAACTTGGGATTGGCCTACCGCGAGGTCCAAGATTACGAACACCTCGTCCGATTCGCCCACAAAGCTGGGTTGGCTGTCGCCATCCACACCGATGGGGACGGCTCAGCCGAGAGAATCATTGGCATCTACGAACGCGTTCTCGACGGACAGCCCAACTCTCTGCGCCATCGGCTTGAGCATGCCCGGGTTTTGAGCGATGCTCAAGTGGAACGTGTTGTCAAACTGGGTCTCGTTGTTTGTGCCGCACCTGTGGGCTACTCGCGGGAACCATGGTACTATCAGATGATGTGCGACAATGTCGGCAAAGACAGAAAACATAGACTGCTGCGCCACAAAGAGCTAATGGACAAAGGCTGTGTTGTATGTGGTGGATCCGATTGCCACCCTGGCATTGATCGATGGATATCGCCCCTGGCAGCGATCCAGTTCTTGACCACCAGTGGCCCAAGGGAGCAACGATTCACAGTCGATGAGGCGGTAAAAGTTTACACGATTAACGGCGCCTATGCCTTTTTTGACGAAGATAAGCTAGGATCGATCGCGCGGGGGAAGCTGGCAGATTTGGTTGTGCTCAACAGGGATCTCACCGCTATACCCAAAGAGGAGATCGGTGATATTCTGGTTGAGTTGACAATGGTCGACGGAAGGGTGGTCTACCAACGCGGCTGAGAATTTGAGGCCGCCATTGGGTTTGCCGTGGTTTGCCCTACACGGACATCCGCTAAATGGAATATAATGGTGTCGCCTTCGAGATATTCGAATATGCCCTCTTAGAGGGACAAAATCAGATCGAAAATTTAAGCCGCTCAAACGATTTTTTACAGATCACCCAGGGCGATATCCAGAAGGTAATTTCCCACCGTCAATGAATTTTCCTGCATGTTTTCGTAATCGATCACCTCGAGCACGGCCTTGCCGCCGGCACAGGAGACCGGGTTTCCGCCGAAGGTGTTGAAATGAATCCGTTAGGCCAGGGTTTCGGCGGCAAAGACACCTCGGGCATTTGGATAGACATCCGCTAAAAATGTAATTTGTAGTTTTGGAATGGTTGGTATATTCACAATATATCAAAAGGTTGAAGGCTGAAAAGCGGAACCCTACATATAAAGGAGGAAAAATGAAATTTGTAAGTCTCCTATCTGCACTTATTGGTGCACTGGTTCCGACGGCCGCATTTGCAGAAACCGTCAATTCCGCGCCACGGCTTATTTTACAGATCACCGTGGACCAGTTACGCGGCGATCTGCCGGGTCGCTATGCCGACCGATACGGAGAAGGCGGCTTTCGCTATCTATTGGAAAAGGGGACGCATTATTCCAACGCCCACCATCAGCACAGCAACTTGGAAACCATCGTCGGACATGTGGTCCTGGCCACGGGCGCATTCCCTTCGGCTCACGGAATGGTAGCCAATGTTTGGATGGACCGGGAGACCGGTGAAGTCGGTTATGCCATAGAAGACGCGGCTTATGACATGGTCGGATTGAAAGGCGATGTAGACAAGAAATCGGAACTGGATCCGACCCAGGCTGCCGCAAAAAGTGGTGGCCGTTCTCCACGAGCCATTTTGACTTCCACCTTCAGCGACGAACTGGCTGTGACCACTGCCGGGCGCGCGAAAATCTTCGGTGTATCGGTCAAAGACCGGGGCGCCATTTCTCTGGCCGGACATGCGGGCAAAGCCTTCTGGTTTTCCAAGAAAACCGGGGAATTCGTCAGCAGCACATACTACTATGAGCAATATCCGAACTGGATGGAAAAATGGAATAAAAAAAGATTGGTAGACAGTTATGAAGGAAAATCCTGGGAGTTGTTGCAGGATCGTTCAAAATATGTCTATCGGGATACGGACGATCGCCCTTATGAAACGGCACTGCCGGGATACGGCCGAGTTTTTCCCCATCCGTTCGGCAAAAAGGATAATAAGCTTTTCTATACCCTGCTCACATTAAGCCCGGTCGGTGATAAACTTACCCTTGATTTTGCAAAAAACCTGATCGAAAAAGAACAACTCGGCCGGGACGAGGTTCCCGACTATCTAGCCATCAGTTTTTCCTCTACAGATTATGTGGGCCACTTCTTCGGCATTGCCAGCCTGGAGAGCGAGGACAATATGCTGAGGCTCGACCGAACGTTGGCCGATCTGTTCGGATATGTGGATAAGAAAATCGGTCTGAAAAACATACTGATCGTCCTGTCTGCCGATCACGGTGCGCCTGAAGCCCCGGAATACATGGCGAGTCTGGGAATGGATGTGAACCGACTGACGCCTTCGACTTACGATGCCACCCCGGCAGTGGAAGCTCTCAAAAAGCGATTCGGAATCGGAAAAGAACTCATTAAAATGTATAAGCACCCCTATGTGTATCTGGATCACAGTGTCATCCGGGAAAAGGGGTTAGACCGGGCCGAGGTGGAACGTGCGCTGGCAGAAGAACTAATGAAATTCGACGGCATCGCCCTGGCCGTTTCAAGCAGTGACTTGCGTAGCGGAAGCTTGCCCGAAGCCCCTATGATTCAGCAGATTCGGCGGAATTTTCATCCCAAGCGTTCCGGAGACATCTATCTGGTTCAGAAACCCTATTGGTTTCTGTACAGCGAGGAGTCCGTTCCTTTATGCACCATTCACGGATCGCCCTGGCGCTACGATACCTATGTGCCCGTCATATTTGCCGGGGCCGGTGTTCCCGCCCAGCGAATAGACCGTCTTGTGCATCCTGTGGACATCGCCTCGACCCTTTCGGCATACGTGGGGTCTAAGCCCCCTTCAGCCGCCGCTGGCAAACCTCTGGTGGAAGTGCTAAATAGATAGTCCACATCATGTCGGAAAGTTCCCGGAGTCTTTCAAAGAGTTTCCTCCGCGCCAGAAGGCGGCCAGTTTCACCGTTGACCAGGTCATGGAGAAATTGCAGACCCCCGCGGTTGGACACTGAGTTTATACTCCCATTATCGAGTATCCAGTATCCAGCATCACGTCTCAATAGCTGCAGATGGCTGTTTAACGAACAGGCAGTTACCAACCCCAAAAACATTATCTTAACCGCTATAGATCCCCCAGGGCAATATCCAGAACCTCGATCATAAAGTCGACATCTTGTTTATGAATGCACATGGGCGGCTTGATCCGGAGCACATTTGCGTGGAGCCCGCCTTTTCCAAGCAGCAGTCCGAGATCCTTTGCGCGTTCGAATACCGATGCACACGCCTCCTTTGCCGGGGCTTTTGTGTTGCGATCCTCGACCAGTTCCACACCGATCATCAGCCCCTTTCCGCGGACATCGCCGATGACATCATGTTTTGCCATAAGCGATCTCAGTTTATCAAGAAGGTAATTTCCCACCGTCAATGAATTTTCCTGCATGTTTTCTCGATCGATCACCTCGAGCACGGCCTTGCCGCCGGCACAGGAGACCGGGTTTCCGCCGAAGGTGTTGAAATGAATCCGTTGGGCCAGGGTCTGGGCAATCTCCGGTGTGGTCATCACCGCTGCCAGGGGCAGACCGTTTCCAATACCCTTGGCCATGGTGACGATATCCGGAACGACGCCTTCCGCCTCAAACCCCCAGTAATGGTCGCCGGTACGGCCGAATCCGGTCTGGACCTCATCTGCGATGCAGAGGCCGCCGGCATCCCGGCAGTATTGATAGGCTTTTGAAATATAACCCTCCGGATAGACCACGGCCCCGCCCACGCCCTGGATCGATTCCGCAAAAAACCCGGCGACCCGGCCCGAGGTGGCAAACTCGATGACATCCTGGACATCGGCGGCATATTTTGCACCCGCATCCGGATCATCGTATCCATAGGGTCCGTGGTACGGATTCGGGTTGACCGCATGATGAATCCCGAAACTGTGCGGGTAGTTGAACTTCCAGGAACTCTGGGCCGTCAGTCCCATGGTGCCGGCACTGCCCCCGTGGTATGCGTTCCGCAAGGCGATCACGTCGTAGTTTCCCGTATAAAGTCTAGCCATCAGCATGGCGAGATCATTTGCTTCGGATCCTGAATTGACAAAATAGCAGACCCCGAGCTCCCCGGGCATTTTTTCAGCCAGCATCTTGCCATATTCTGCAATCTCCGGGTGCAGGTAGATGGTGGTGGTGTGTTGAAGTGTTTCCAGTTGCTCGCGGATTTTCCCGACCACATAGGGGTGGCAGTGGCCGACACTGATGGTGACGATGCCGCCGAACACATCCAGATAACGGCGCCCCGTTTCATCATAGGCGTACTGCATGGACCCTTCGACAATCATAATGGGTTTGCGGTAATAGGTCAGCAGCGCCGGGGTGAGGTATTGCTTCCGATGCTGCATCACCGTTTCAGCAGACGGGCCGGTGTAAGGTTTGGGGATGTGCACATAGTCGGGTAATTGCGGGGTTGTCATCGGTTGCCTCCAAGCAGTTAGTGTTGGTGTATTTGACAGAACATAATTACTTTTTAGCGTTTTTATGTAACGCACCGGGCCGAGTAACTGTTCAGGTTGCTTAGGCTTTAGGCTAAAGGCTGTTAGTTTACGAAGCCTGAAACAGGGCGCCCAAAACCTTAGCTAATTCAAACGCTATGAGTTTCGTATGATCACGCATGTTTTCCTCCTGCGGGACTTCAGCCTAAATGCCTACAGCCTATCTACCTGAGTAGTTACCGGGCCGCTCTAATAAGTTTGAAATGTGAAGTGCCTAAAATGCCTAAAGTTAAGGATGATATCCATTTTATAATAGACAGAATTCCACAATTTTAGCTCACTTCAAACTTTAGGCACTTTAAACTTAAATCACATAAGCACTTCAAACTTTTTTTCATTTAGCGCTCCGCACGGGCAATATTCGAAAACCGGATATTTTTTGATTCCCAAAGATAAAGGCTGTTTTTCCCGTCTTAAAGTCGATGTAGCCGGCATGCTGGGTATTTTCAAACACGGCTTGTTTATCCGGTCTGTTTTTCATCAGCACGCTGATATCGGATGCCCATACATAACCGGAAATCTTTATAAGGCGGGTCATATGGTACCCGGCCGGATTGATATTACCCGGCTCGTATAAAGTCTGCAGCTCTTTTAGGCTCGGAAGGCGCCAGTTGCTGTACCCGCCCCCGGTATAGGATTCGCAGAAGCCTTCCGCCTCTTGCCAGGACATGTACCGCCGAAAATCCACCGAAGGCCACATGAGCCGATGTCTTGTATCGAGTACCGTCCCGTCACTGTAGGAGACAAAACGTTTTTCTTCTTCAAGCACCACCGCACCCGGGTTTACCAAGTCCGGTTTTGAACACGATGCAATAAAGAGTAAAACCGGGATAAGGATGATAATTTTTTCGTATGGGTGAAACCGTTTCATGTTTTGATTGATTTCCGGTCCATGGGCAGGATCATGACGATAACTGCAGAGATCAGCACCAGCGCGCCGCTGTACAAGAATACGTTCGGGGTTCCATAGGTTTCCGAAATCCATCCGGCGATGGTCGGCGACGGGACGGTAAACAGGGCGGAACTTCCGAACATAAATGCGATGGTGGTCGCACCGGCTTCTTCCGGGGCAACATCCATTACCGCCGCCTGAAAAATCGCACCGATGGCATAGATAAACAAGCCGATGGCGATCACAACCAGGGCCAGGCCGACACCGGAGCCGGACCAGACAAGGACGATCTCGAAAAGCCCCATCAACATCAAAGACGGTATGATCACAATTTTACGATCGAACCGGTCGGACAGATACCCCAGCAGCGGTTGGGACACGATGCCGGAGGCCATCATCAGGGCATAATAAAATCCCACTTTCGTTGTAGAAAACCCCAGATCTTCCTTGCAGTAAAGAGAAAAAAAGGCAAAAATACTGCTGTTTCCCATGGCCCGGAGGCCGCTTGAGACGATCAAACCGAGAATGGTTCTGTTTTTGACCAGATCTTTCAGGGCGGACAGGTATTGCCGGCCGGTGCCGTTTTTACTCTCCAGCCCCGGAATTCCCCGCAGCACGATCCACAGCACAACGGCGATCATCACCATGGGGGCCGCCATGATCAAACTGGCCTTCTGCCAGGCGACAGCGCCTATAAGCAGGCCGATAACGGCCGGGCCGGCTGCATTGCCCAGATTCCCGCCCATCCCGTGTATCGAAAGCGCCAACCCCCGGCGCTCGGCAAAACGGGCGGAGAGTATTGAAAGTGCAGACGGGTGCCAGAGGGCGATACTGAGACCGACGAGAACTGCCGCCAGAAGCACCGTGGCATAGTTGGGGGCCATTCCCAGGACCCCGTAGGCAAAACCGAGGCCGAGCAATGCGGATGAAATGATGATCACCCAGTGTTTGCTGAGGATGTCGCTGAGGGCTCCGGCCGGAATTTGCAATGCAGAGTTAGACGCTGAACGAACGCTTTCGATAACACCGTACTGCACATCGCTCAGGCCGAAAGTCTCCTTGATCGAGGGGAGAAAAATGTACCATCCCTGTTGCACGCAGTGCATGAGGGTGTGCCCCACCGCCAGCGCTGTAATCAGAAAAAGGTTTTGCCCGGTAAACACACGCTTTGTCTTTGAAGTCCCGTCGCTCAAATCCGACTCCGATCCTTAAATAGAGTGAAATTTCCTACCGTTAGAGTGAATCCTTCATCCGGCGTTTCTGCCGTGCTGCAACTATATCCGCTTTCCTATAAAAAATGTCAAATGGATGTTGGCTGCCCCGCCTTTAATTTTTCTTCGATTGCCTTTGACGTCCGGGTGACCGAAAGCCCGCCCCGAGCAGTACATCTCAACGCACTCGGAAGGCTGCGACCCACCCGGTCCATGGCGCCGATGACTTCATCAAGGGGAATCACCGGGTCAAAGTCTGCTAGCGCCATGTTCGCACACGCCACCGCATTGCTTGCTCCAAGGACGTTTTTCCCGAGACAGGGCACCTCCACCCGGTTGGCCACCGGGTCGCATACCATCCCCAGGATATTTTGCAGGGCCATGGAGGATGCATGGATCGCCTGTTTTGCATCTCCCTTTGCAAGGGTCACCAGGGCGGCGGCTGCCATACCGGATCCTGCGCCGCACTCGGCCTGACAACCGCCCACCTCTGCGGCAAAGGTTGCATGGGACGATATAAAGATGCCGATCATGCCGGCGGCAAGCATCCCTTTTACGATCTCATCTTCCGGAAGCCCCATGGCGTGCGCGGCCCCGATACAGGCACCCGGCAAACCGGCGCAAGCCCCGGCCGTTGGCGCTGCCACGATGACACCCATTGCACTTTTTATCTCCATCATGGCCGTCACATACAGGATGATTCGATTCAGAATTCCACTGTCCAGCAACCTGTTTTGCTCCATCCGGTCCTTAAACAGGCCGGATTGAACCCCTAGTATCCTGTCCGCGTATTCCGTACCTTTTAACCCCTCACGTAAGGATGTCTGCATGATGCCGACAACCTGTTTCATCTTCTCAAAGACCTGATTCTTAGATATGCCGCCCCTTGCGCTCTCATAGCGCAGCGCCAGTTCCCAAAGATCCAGGTTTTCTTTTTTATTATAGGCCGCCATCTCATGACAGGTCATAAACGGCACCGTCGTTTTTCTGCCGGAAAGTATGGGGAGCACCGGAGAGAGTTTTTTGATCCCTATCACCGCTGCTTTCTGTTCGAGATCCGAACAGACCGATCCAGTTAAAAACTGGCGGGCCTTTACCTGGACAAAGCGTGTATCCTCCCCCCGGCACAACCGGATCGCGTCATAAGATACCTGCTGCTCAAGATGTCGGACCAGTCCGTCTTCATCGGCTTCTAAAAAAATAAGAGTTTCAAAAAAATCACCGGCTACAGATACCGGCGCCCCGTCGATCTCGATGACTTCGATCATCCCTCCGCCGGTTGAAAGTGCGATCATCTCGTGGCGCTCCGTCTTGTTTTCAAGCACCAGCTTGTATGTGTTGGGATGCTCGGCTCCAATATCCGAAATATCGATCTCTACCCGGATCCCGGCAGTCTCAATAGTCTTCTCCGAATCGACCAGCCGCCTGTCGTGGGTATCCCAGCCCAAAAACCCCCCGAAAAGTCCCATATCGGTCCCCTGGCTCTGGTGGGTCGTTGCAAGGGATCCCCGGGGATCGAAGGTGACGCGTACCGATTCGATCTTACCGCCCATCAAGTCTCTGGCAAGTCTTCCGATACGAACCGATGCGGCACAATGGGAGCTTGACGGGCCCCTCATCACAGGGCCGATGACATCGTTGAAAATACTCGGATAATTTGACTCCATCGTTTTCAAGATAATATTTTAAGTGTTGATGACTGATTATCCAATAAACGTTTCTCTTTCACCTATTGGTAAGCGTTGCTGGATACTCGATACAGTATTGCATATATAGATAAAAATTTCACATGCCTGTGGAGTCGAGGTGTATATTCAAAGGATCGCACCTTAATACTTGATAAGAAGATGAAGTTATCGTAATTAGTGAAATACTTTCCGAATCAAAAAAACAGGAAACAGCCAGATGCTTAATCAGACATCAATCTATGCTGCCCGCGCTTTGGGTTTTCTGGCCAAACAGGAAAACAATAAACCTGTTCTGTCGGCAACCATCGCCGCGGAAATGAGCATCCCGCGCAATTTTCTCTCTAAGATACTCAATCGTCTCTCCCAGGCCGGACTCATTAATACCACTCGCGGCAGAAACGGCGGCGTCACGCTGTCCAGACCTCCTACAGAAATCTATCTCTACGACATTGTCGATCTCTTCATGAAAATTGACGACTTTAAAGGATGCTTCCTGGGCCTCAACAGTAAATGTGACGGCACCTGTGAGCTTCACCTCCGTTGGAGGATTATTTCGGAGCAGTTTGAAAAAATCCTGACCGAAACCTCAATCGATCAGATCCTATAGAAAATGATCGTTTCTGTTGGGGCAAGTATTTTTAACATAAAAATGGACAAGCAGATGAACTTATCTGTTTAAGGAAAATCAACATGACAAATCTACCCGTCGACTCTTGCCCGATCAATCTCTCGGATGAAGATATTTTCAGCGCAATGAAAGAGATTAAGGGTTATCTTGATATTACTCCGGGAGACTTTAAAGAAATATACAATTTTGCGTTTCAGCATGCTCACACGCGTTTAACCCGATCAATACGCGCAAAAGATATTATGACCAGAGAAGTCATCTCCGTCGGCCGGGAGACTGCTTTAAAAGATGTTGCAGATCTGATGCACCGCCATGGCATCTCAGGGATACCGGTTGTTGAAAAAAATCTTAGAGTCGTAGGGATTATCTCTGAAAAAGATTTTCTGTTTCAGCTCGGCGATAAGAAAACCCGATCCTTTATGGGGGCGGTATCACAATGTTTGCATCGTACGGGTTGTATCGCATTGTCGATAAAAGAGCAGACCGCAAAAGGCATTATGACATCTCCGGCAACAACTGTGACTGAGGATGCTCCCCTGTCTGAAATATCGGCACTCCTGTCTGAAAAAAATATCCGCCGAGTACCGGTTGTCGATAAGGGCAGCATCTTGACAGGCATTGTAACTCGGATCGATCTTGTTGTGTCTTTCTGTTCCCTGGATGAGTTGAAGAGGTGATAAAATTGGAATATCTCAAAAAGATGAAAGGGACCACCAAGAGCCCGCCGGCAGTCGGTCTTTATGAGATTTTCTTGTCTTGGGTTGGGGCCTTTCTGGGTATTACACCCCTGGCAGCCATAAATTCTCAGCTGTTTGCCGGCACGGATCAGGTGATGATTATCGGCTCCTTCGGTGCATCTGCGGTCCTGATCTACGGTGCGATACGGAGCCCTTTGGCACAACCGCGAAACCTTATGGGCGGGCATGTGCTTTCAGCTGTAATCGGGGTAGCCGCCTATAATGTCCTGGGGCATCACATATGGCTGGCGGCGCCTGTATCGGTTGCAACGGCCATCGCCGTCATGCATGCCACAAAGACACTTCATCCGCCGGGAGGTGCCACCGCATTAATTGCGGTCATCGGCGGGCAAAATATCCACGATCTGGGCTATCTGTACGCGATCATACCGGTGGGGCTTGGCGCCCTGATTATGCTGACTGTCGCCCTTTTGATAAACAACATCCCCAAGGAGCGCCGTTATCCCGAATTCTGGTTTTAAATAAAGAGAGTGTAATCGATGTCATCGAAAAGAATCAATTGCTGGGAATACATGAAGTGCGGGAGGGAACCCGGTGGCCAGCGGACAGATGAAAAAGGAATATGTCCGGCAGGCTCCGATAAATCCTTTGAGGGCATAAATTCCGGGAAATGTGCAGGCAGAATCTGCTGGGCGGTCGCCGGCACATTTTGTAACGGCAACATCCAGGGGACATTTGCTGAAAAACGGGATTCCTGCATGAGTTGTGACTTTTATAAAAAGGTTCAAATAGAAGAAGGAACAGCAGATTTACACATCAAGTTCCTGAAATTTATTTCCGAAGATGATCGGGGCCCCATTTTCGACCGGATGACCTATAAACACGTAAAGGCCGGGGAACGGTTCGTTAGTCAGGGGGAAATAGCCGACACCGCGTTTATTATTCAACGCGGCTCCTGCCTGGTCATTGTGGAAAAAAACAATGAGCTGCACCCTGTCGATCATTACGGACAAGGTGATATCGTCGGCGGGGTCGGCATTGTAACCGGAGAACCGAGGCGGGCGCACGTAGAGGCTGAAACCGACATGGACCTTTGGGTGCTTAAAAAATCCCAGTTTGAAGATATATCCAAAAAAGACCCTGAAGTGTTAAATTTTCTTACCGAAATCGTTGCAGATCGATTTAATTCTCGAAGACCGACAGCATACAGAACCATCGGCAAATACATCACCACCGATATTATCGGCCGTGGCGGATTCAGTATTGTCTACAAAGGCGTCCATAAGAGCCTGAATCTTCCGGTGGCCATCAAAATGATGCGACATGATATGGCCATGAATACTGATTTTTTTGGCAATTTTCGGAATGAAGCCAAAACCATCGCAAGTCTCAATCATGAAAGCATTGTCAAGGTATATGATATCGAGGAACGGTATCGAACCCTTTTTATCATAATGGAGCATGTCGTTGGGGATCCGTTGTCGGAGATGATAAAACATCTCAAAATCATTCCGCCGCGACTGGTGGCGAACTTTTTAGTACAGATCTGCAACGCCCTTGACTATGCCCACCAGCGCGGTATTATCCACAGGGATATAAACCCCACCAATATCATCGTGCAGCGAAACGACCGGTTGAAGATTCTCGATTTCGGGTTGGCCTGTCCCCCAGGCACCGAAGATTTCGGCAACACCGGAACAGCCCACTATATCGCCCCGGAGCAGATCCAGGGCGACCCCGTAGACCCACGTACCGACATCTATGCAGTCGGCATCTGCGCCTATGAGATGGTGACAGGAAAAAAACCGTTTCCGGAAAAAGACCTCCAAGCCCTTTTGGACCTGAGCCTTACCAGTGATATCCCGGATCCGGCTGATATTGTGCCGGATCTACCGGATGAACTGAGGCGGTTTATTTTAACAGCCTCCCACCGCGATCCGGAGCAGCGGTACCGGAATGCCGGCGAGGCAATGGAAGCGCTTTATCCCCTGATAAGGGAGCAGGGGCTGGCGGAAAATAATCTGTCGTTTGAACAGGTTAAAATGTCGACATTCTTTTTAATATACAAAGACGAACATCAACCCGAACTCAATCAGCTGATGGAAGAGTTCGGCACCAAAGTTCAGGAACTGGGCGTTGAGCTTAAGATAGCGGATTTCAGAGATGCATAGGTGGGTTATCTTCAATTGAACGGATGTATTCCCAGAGGATCCAAGGGGTCCCCGTATAAATCAACGGGATCTTCGACAAGGATTCGAGTGAAATGCGAATAAACTACAAATTTCATGGTCCGGCGGAAAAGACAATATGACCATCATGATCGCTGAAACCTAATGATACGTTTTGGTAAGGAACATCTGATTGCCGGCCTCTTTATCAAGAAAAGAGTCTATGAACCCGAAGGAATGATAAAGTCTCCGGGCAGGGGCATTGTATTCCTGGACTTCAAGCGTGACCTTGCAGCAGTTCAATCTTTTTGCAATGGATTCGATCTTTTTTAACAGTTCCTTGCCGATTCCCCGATTCCTGAATTCTTTCAGCACCAGAAAATCATGGATATTTAACAAACCCCGGGCATGGAACGAAGAAAACCCAAGAAAGCAGATTGCCATGCCGACATATGTTTCATCTGCCTTTGCCAGCAACACCATAGCGGATGAAAACGCCTCCAGCCCGGGCACAAGATTGCGAAGCACCGTATCGTCCAGTTCCTTTCGAAAACCCAACAGGTCCTTTGCATATTCATTTAAAAGATAGGGAATTGCCGCCCGATGCGCTTCATCTTTAAAATCCGCTTCAAGAATCTGTATCTGTGCTTTTTCCATTTTAATCAGATATCTCTTTAACTGGTGGGGTTTGAGGTTTTTCAACCCGGAACGTTGAACTCTGAACCGCTCAACCTAAATGATCAAGACCAAGATCCATTCCCTGTTCAGAAAGTTTTTCCTGCAGAATCCCGACATCCAGATTCTCAGGCAAAATACCCTGTTGGATTGAAAAGGCGGCAGCGGCCCCTGCGGCCTGTCCCGTTGCCGTACAGACCGGTATCAGTCTCAATTGCCCCATGGCCGCTTCATCAGCGGATATACAGCGTCCTGCGACCAGGAGATTTTCAATCTTCCGGGGTAACAGGGAACCATACGGCAACCGGATGGTGCGCCCGGCATACGGCTTTACCACCGTATCTTCAAAAATCGTTTTCCGGACCTCCTCATTTGTCGGTATCGCCCTACCGAGAATCTGCCGGCTTGCACGCACACCGACCTGGGTTGCTGTGTACTCGATTCTGGCATCTTCAAAACCGGGAATATTGTCCTTTAAAAAAGCGGTCAATCTCATGACATGCTCTCTTGTTATCAGCTCGGCCCGGGTCAAATCGCGCGGGTCGGCCCCATCCATTCCATTTAGCATGCCGGACCAGATATTTAACTCTCCGTCATAGACCAGTTCCTCTGCATGCACACCGGGAGCGCCATATTCAGGGTAGATACCCAGATCGAATTCGAAACCGTCCTTTTCTTTGGCCTCTTGAACATATGTTTTCAGATTGCTCCAAGTGCCGATCTTGTTAAGGATTTTTTTTACATCCGCGCCGATGATGTTAAACATCATGGTCATCGGCTTTTTAACCGATGTAAAGGGCGCGCCTGAAAAAACAGCGATGTCCGCGTCGCCTGTGGTATCGACGACCATTTTCGCCAGCACAGCCTGCCTGCCGGATTTCGTCTCGATAATCACCCCGTTGATACGGTTGCCTTCCATTACCGTGTCAACCACGTAGGTGTGAAGAAGCAGGTCGACCTTCTGATCGAGGAGCATCCGGATGAGTTCGTATTTCAATATCTCCGGATCCATGGCATGGAGTTCTTCAGCTTCGGTCACCTCTCCGGAATGCCGACATTTTTTATAAACATTCTTCTCCGTCAGCCGCTTGCAGATCTCGATGTTTATCCCGTTTGTCAAGGGCGGCGTGGTAATGACAAGTGCGCCGGTTGCAAGACCGCCAAGAAAGGGATATTTTTCGATCAGAAGTACTTTGGCGCCATTTTCTGCAGCGCTGTATGCTGCGGCCACGCCGGCAACCCCGCCGCCGCAGACAAGAAGATCGACTTCAGATAAGACCGGGGTTTTTCTTTCGGGTTCGGTGATAAATTTCATATTCGATCCTCCTTTATTCATTCATATGCTGCCTGGTACGCTATTTCATAATTGCAGCGATGTATTTTCGGCTAAGGCTTGCCTTCATAAAAATCATTTCTCTCTGCGGCCTCTGTGCCTCTGCGGTGAATACATAGACATCGTTTATCACGATAAAGATCAAGCCACGATTTTCCCCAGGTTGTGACGAAACTGAACTCCCCAACGCCCATTCTTAAAGGTCGTAATCCATATGGCCTGATAGGCGCCATACGCACAGCCCGAAGCGTCGACCCGGCTGAACCCGACCTTATAAGCCACGGAAGACTCGGAACACACCACCTCCTCCAAATAATCAAGATCGGTGTGATGCCAGTCCGGATCCGTGCTCGTAATAATCACCCACGGCAGCCGGGCCGCTCCACCCACGTCTAAAGCCTTTTCGATGGTCAGGGCCACCCCGTTGTAGTTCTGATAGGTAAACGGAAAATTCATGGTTTCACGATATTCCGCCACATCCCGTCTGTTGATGGCATCCATATGCCTTTCCGATGCTTCCTTTGCAGCGTTTATCATCTCCGTCCTCCAAATCGGAAGATCTGTTCTCCCACCCTCCGTTCGAAAGTACCGTCAGATGATCCAGATCTGCCTGGCGTTGAGTCCTCCCGCCAGCATCTGGCCACCCGTCTCGGTCACCACCACCGTGTCCTCGATGTCGTACCGGGCATCGCCCTGGATAAATACCGTCGGCTCGATGGTCAGGACCATGCCGGGCACCAGCACGGCATCCGAATCGACGGTCATCTCCGGATACTCGTGGGAGGAGAGCCCTATGCCGTGCCCCAGGTACGATGAGGGCGGGACCAGGCTGACTTTCTCCATTAACCCGAGGTATTTACCGCACAATTCCCTGACGGTAAGTCCCGGTTTCATGCATTCGATGATATCCCGTTGGACATCCCAGAGCCTGGCATATGTGTCGATCTGTTTCGGCGTAAGATGCGTGATGCCGATGTTTCTGGACATGTCGGATCGGTAGCAGTCAAACGACGCACCGGTGTCCAGGTGAATCACATCGCCAGCCTTGCACTTGTAGTCCCCTGACGGCAGGTGAAATTTGGTCGAGTTTTCAGCTGCCTGGAGCAGCACGAAGTCCACCGCCTCGGCACCCTGTCGGGTAAGATTGAGGGTAACGACCAGCTGCATCTGCCGCTCGGAGTCACCTGCATGAGTCATGGCGAAGGCGGCCTGAATGGCCAGCTCGGTCAGGTATTCTGCCCGCCGCAAGCGCTTCACCTCGTCCGGACTCTTTGTCATGCGTGCCAGCCGGATCACATCATCTCCGGTAACCAGCGTGGCTCCGGGCAGCTTCCGCTTCAGCATCCAGAGATCGGCGATCGGCATGTAGGTGCTTTCGATGCCGATTTTGGCGACGGCAAGGCCGATCTCCGCCATCACCCGGCACAGCACTTCCGATGGATCCTCAGCGTTACCGTAACCGATCACGGTTGTTGCAGTAGAATCCCGCCTGGCGTGATCGACATCGGACGCCGCCGTTATCAGTGTGCACGCACCATCGCCGGTCACGATCACGAAAGATTCCCGGGCAGGAATCAGCCGTTGCATCAGGAGGCGGGCGCCGACAAGATAGTATGTCGTTTCAGGAGAGGCAGCCACCAGCGCGTCCAGGCCTTGGTCTTTCAAATGCTTGACAATTCTTTTCACCGACCCTGTGGGTGTCACGGCATCTCCTTTGCGTTATGGCGAATGAGTCGCCTTTCAGATCAATTGTCAATTAAACAGAACCGTTAGGCTACCAAGTAACAAAGGCGGGTTTTACTTTCAACATCTATTTTAGCACCGGAATGAAAATTTCAGAACGATGGGTGGAGGATTCAGGCCTGAATCACTGGTTGACAACGGGTTCACCATCTGGTAATCGCTGGTAATAAACCAAGTCCTCGATATATCTACAAGAAGTGTTTCTTACGGCATTGGATTCCACAGACAGTGCTCGGATTGACTAGCGTATACAAACTGGATTTTCAGCTTTAATCAACGTTCAAAAACAAACTCTTTTGAAGAAAGGTGATCCTATGACCCATTTAGATGAAGAACTCTTAGTTGGATTCGGCGACGTTGTTGACAGACTCGTATCAACGACTTCAGGTACTGTTCCGCTCATCCGGAAGGGAAAAGGCGGGCAAGCCAAGTCCCGGTACTCGTGGATGAAAGTCTATGACGAAACGCGGAAGAGATACGGAAGGCCCTTGACGCTGCTGGCCGCGGAGAAAATAGTGGAGGCAGTGAAGCCGGGTGACCATGTCCTCATAATTACAAACAGCCACGAGATGGACGGCCCACCGGGAGCCGCTGCGCTTGCACGATCTCTACTCGTTGGGCTCCAGGCAATACCGATCATCGCAGCTAACTTTAAGCCCGGTTCAAAGTTCCAGAGAGCCCTCACCCAGTCGTGCACAGGGGCACAGATAATTCCGGTTCTGACCAAGGAGGAACTTACAGGCAGTATCTGGACTCCCTACACCACCCTCATCTACAACTGGCCGCTGTTATCCCTAAAGGAAGCGGAAGAAAAAACAAAGGCATTCCTTGACGAATTTCAACCCAAGGCGATAATCACAGTAGAAGCGACATCCTGCAACAAGAGAGGGATACGGCACGGCGCTTTAGGAGGCCCGAACAGCACAGGCGACCCCGGTGAAAGCATCTACCGCTGGAATCAATTCATAGACCAGGCCAAGAAACGAGGGATTCCTACAATAGCCACGGGCGACAACGGGAATGAGTGCGGCTTTGCCACCATAGAGGATATCCTCGTCAAGCATCATGAATTCTGCGCCGACTGCGGTTGCCCATGCGGCGCCGGCATCGTATCGGCTGCAGCGGCGGACATCGTTATTCCGGCAAACAACAGCAACTGGGCCAGTTACGGTATTGCAGCCTGTCTGGCAAAACTTTTAAACAACACCGATGTGCTCCACGATGAGTATACCCATAACAGGATTCTTCTAAACTGCGCCAATGAAGGAATCCCGGACGGCGCAACCGCAATGCCGACACCCACAACAGACGGTTCATCCCATGATGCATGCATCTATGTCGTCGGGCAGTTGCGCCAAAGCCTTCTTATGAGCATGAAAGAAATCGTTCGAGAGGCAAGATAACAGGCTTTCGATTTGATATGAAAACCTGATCAGCTTAAAAAGCCGATTGATTTTCATCGGGTGCATAGTGGAAACTACTTTTTATCAATATTTATTAGCGAGAGGTGGGATATGACTTTGGACGTTAAAAGAATAAAAAAAATGATGAAAGAAAATGGGCTGGACGGTCTCATCGTAACATCTCATGAAAACATCTTCTATGTATCCGGAAGCGGTGTGGGCAAACAGATGCGGGTGGCGCCGATCATTTTCCCTATAGACGGTAATCCTGTTTTCCTGGTACATCCGTCCGGCAGTGGCGCGGGTGAAGATATCATGGTGCGACAGCAGACATGGATCAAAGACGTAAGAGCCTATCAGGGCGGTGAATGGGCGCCGCTTGAAATATGGAGTCACATTTCAGACGTGTTGACCGAAAAGAAACTTAAAAAAGCAAAAATCGGGCTGGAGCTTTTCGATGTGCCGGCCTCAAGTTTCGAACACCTTAAAAAACTTCAACCCAAGGCAACCTTTGTCGACTGCGGCCCCATGTTCCAGAAGATGCGCTCCGTAAAATCTCCGGAAGAGTTGAAAATCCTGAGCGAAGCAAACATGCTGACCGCAAAAGCTGTGACAATCGCCTTTGAGATGGCGAGGCCCGGAGATACGGAGAAAAAAATTGCCCAAAACATGATCCGTTTGATGATGGACTACGGGACAAGCAAGATAAGATTCCTGTCCCTTGCAGCGGGTACAAACGTGGTTAAACCGCACAATCCTCCGGGGGATTACAAAATCAAAAAAGGAGATATGGTGCACGTCGACATCGGGGGTACCTGGAAAGGCTATGGTTCCGATATCTCACGGATGGCGGTTGTGGGCAACCCCACCAAAAAGCAGATAGAGGCATTTAATGTCATTATTAAGCAGATGTGGGATACGGTCGAGGCCATGCAGAATGGGGCACCCATTAAAGAAGTCAATCAAGCAGCCAAGGAATCGTATGAATCACACGGGGGCAAGTATCCGAGATATTTCATCGGGCACAGTTCGGGTTTAGGCGTCCATGAACACCCGTATATTGCACCCTTTGACGGGGAGTGGATCTTAGAGCCGAACATGTTCTTTCAACTCGAGCCGAGCCACGTGGTATCCGACAAAATTCGCGTCCACTATGAAGATGGCTTCATAATCCAGCAATCCGGTCCGGCTAAAAATATTTCCGAATACCGTTCGAGTCGGGAGCTTCTGATCATCAAGTAGGGTAGGAAGATCATCCAAGGAAAGTGGAAGAACTTAGGATGAGGTTTCGGGTGTCAGGTTTCAGGGAAAAAGTTGGTGAACTGACACCTGAACACTGACACCTGAAACCAATAACACCCATGAAACGACACAGAAATCAGGTCGTCAATGGATCGCCAATCCTCAATCTTATGACGAAGCCGTCTTAAGGTAGCTTCCGCAGTTCCCTGACGCGCCAGCATCTGGCCCAGTGGCCTGAGGTGATCTCTTCCCAGGGAGGCGCCGGATCAGAGCGGCATTTGTCGATGACATAGGAACAACGTGTGTTGAAGTGACACCCGTCCGGCGGGTTTATGGGACTTGGCACGTCTCCTTCCAGAATGATTCTTTCCCTCACCACCGTCGGATCCGGTATGGGCAATGCGGAAAGCAGGGCTTCCGAATAGGGATGATAGGGCGTTTCATACAATTCCGCGCTTGTGGTAAGTTCCACAACGCGGCCAAGATACATCACGGCCACCCGATCACTGATGTGTTCCACAACACTCAGATCGTGTGCGATAAAGAGATATGTCAGGTGAAACTCATCCTGTAAATCCGCAAGAAGATTAATCACCTGGGATTGAATGGAAACATCCAGAGCAGACACCGGTTCATCGCAGACAATCAGTTTCGGATTCAAGGCCAAGGCCCTGGCGATCCCGATGCGTTGTCTCTGACCGCCACTGAATTCATGGGGGTATCGCGTGTAGTGCTCCGGACGAAGGCCCACCACCTCCATGAGCCTGAGTACCTTGTCTCGACGTTCTTCCCCTGCGGCCGTATGATGAATCACAAACGGTTCACCGATAATCGTTCCCACGGTTTTTCGGCTGTTCAGGGATGAATAGGGATCCTGAAAGATGATCTGCATTTCCCGCCGAAGCTTGCGAAGCCTTTCTTTATCATATTCCAGAATATTTTCACCTTCAAAAAAAATCCTTCCATCGGTCGGTTCCTCCAGGCGAAGAATCGTGCGCCCCAGTGTCGTTTTGCCGCAACCGCTTTCACCGACCAGGCCCAGGGTCTCACCCCTGCGTATCGACAGATCGACATTGTCCACCGCCTTGACCCATCCAAGGGTGCGGGAAAAAACCCCGCCGGTGATGGGAAAATATTTTTTCAAACCTTTTATTTCAACGAGATTGCGGCTGCTTTCCATTATTGCCTTCTCATGCGGAATTATCCTTCATCGGGTGGCGTAAGATGCAGCCAGCATCGAACCGAATGGTCTGTTTCTATTCCGTTCTTCGGATAGGCCAGCGGCGGCTCCCATTTGTGACAGGGTTCGTGGACATGCGAGCATCGATCACTGAACCGGCAGCCCACGGGTAAATTAAGGAGGCTGGGAACAATTCCCGGGATGGTGTTGAGTCGTCTCTTTTTTCCCGCACCGTGATCGGCACGTGGAATCGAAGTTAAGAGCCCCACGGTGTATGGATGCAACGGATTGGCAAAAAGCGTGCGCACATCGGTATTTTCGACCACCACCCCGGCATACATGACGCTTACATTCTGGGCCATCTCTGCGATCACTCCCAGGTTGTGGGTGATCAGGACAATGGAGGTCCCCACCTCTTCCTTCAGTTTGTTCATTAAGTCGAGAATTTGAGCCTGAATCGTTACATCCAGGGCGGTTGTGGGCTCGTCGGCCAGCATCAACCGTGGATTGCAGGAAAGGGCCATGGCAATCATCACACGCTGCCGCATCCCGCCGCTGAGCTGATGGGGATAATCTCTGACACGTTTCTCGGGCGAAGAAATTCCTACAAGCTTTAGCATTTCAATGGTCCGATCCAGAACCGCTTTGCGTGTCGTTTCTTGATGGAGCTCAATGGCTTCTGAAATCTGGTTACCGATTCGGAAAACGGGGTTGAGTGATGTCATGGGTTCCTGGAATATCATTGAGATTTCATTGCCCCGGATCTTACGCATTTCTTTTTCCGTGAACCGGGTCAGATCCCCTCTGCCGGCCAAATGAATCTCACCGCTCACGATTTTGCCGGGTGGATTCGGAATGAGCTGCATGATGGACAATGCGGTCACACTCTTTCCACATCCCGACTCCCCGACGATTCCAAGGGTTTCTCCCTCGCATAGCTTTAGAGAAACATCGTCGACGGCCCGCGCAATACCCGTTTCGGAGTAAAAGTAGGTTTTGAGATCTTTGACCTCAAGAAGAAGATTGTTATTTTTTGCTTCCATTTTTTAGATCAGCAACCGCTACCGATTATTTCCGTGCCTCTTTTGCCCTTGGATCGAAGTGTTCACGTAACCCATCGCCGAGCATGTTGATCCCCCATACCACGAGAATGATGGCGATACCCGAATAGTTGGCAATCCATGGGGCCACCCAGAGCCGGTTCCGCCCCTCGGCCAACATATTCCCCCAAGTCGGCGTGGGTGGCGGTACACCCAGCCCTAAAAAGCTGAGCGCCGTCTCCCGCAAAATCATTTGGGCGACCTGGAGGGTTGACACCACGGTCAGCACGGGGATCATATGGGGAAGGATGTGTCTGAAAATAATATAGGTGTCCCGGGCTCCCAGGGCGACGACGGATTGCACGAATGCTCTTTCTTTAAAGGAGCGCATCAATCCAAAGGCGACCCGAGCGTAGATGACCCATCCCGATATGCCGAGCACCAGAATCAGGTTTAGCGTGCTTCCACCGATCGAGGCAACGATAAGGATGGCAAGAAGAATGTTGGGCAGCGCAAACTGGGCGTCGGCGACCCTCATGATGACCAATTCCGTCCGTCCGCCCAGGTAACCCGCCAACATCCCGAGAATCGAACCCAGCACTCCGGAAAAAAGCATGGCGCTGAGCCCCACCAGCATGGATATCCTTGACCCATGGATCAGTCTCGACAGCATGTCCCGGCCGTAATTGTCCGTTCCCAGCAGATGGTCCCAGGTCCCCTTATCGGACCAGACCGGCGGCTGGAGCCGATGCATCAGATCCTGCTGATAGGGATCATAGGGGGCAAGGAAGGGGGCGAAAACCGCCATTCCGATATTGAGGGCCACCAAAATCGCTCCCAGCAGTATTTTAAGATTTTTTCCGAAAAATCTTTTTCGCACGGTCAACCAATCACCGTATTCTAATTCGAGGGTCAATAAGAGAATGAGCAATATCGACGAGAAGACTCGATAGTATGACAAATATGCTCAAAAGAAAAACCGTGGCTTCCACGACCGGTACATCTCGCTGGAAGATGCTGCCCACCGCCAGGCGCCCCACCCCCGGCCAGGCAAAGATAGTTTCCGTGATAATGGATCCGCCCAATAACCTGCCGACCTGGAGCCCGAGGAAGGTCACCACCGGATTCAGGGCATTGCGGAGAATGTGTTTAAACAACACTTTTCGCTGGGGCAGCCCTTTTGCTTTAGCCGTGGTTACAAACTGTTCGGTCATGGTCTCCAAAAAATTTGTCCGTGTCAGCAGGACAAAATTGGGCAGCAAAAAAGTCGACAGGGTCACACCCGGCAGGATCAGATGTTTCCAGCTTCCCGTCCCGGAGGTGGGAAGCCACCGGAGATCGATGGCAAAGATTGAAATGAGCATAATGCCCAGCCAGAAACTCGGGATGGATTGTCCCGCCACAGCCAGGCTGGATATGATAAAATCGATGGGTCGGTCCTTCCAGACCGCACAGGCGATCCCGCCGAGAACACCGAGGATGACCGCAAACAGCATTCCCACGGACACAAGCTGGACGGTGGCGACGAGCCGGCTTAAGACCAGAGGCAGTGCCGGTTCATCGAAGCGAAGCGAAACCCCGAAATCACCGGTGACCACTTCCTTTAAAAAAATCAGGTATTGGACAGGCAACGGCTTGTCCAGATGAAGTCGCTTTTCTAAAAGTGCCACCTGCTCAGGGGTGCTTTCCACCCCCAGGTAGAGCTGAACCGGGTCGCCGGTGGCGCGGAGGATAAAAAAAACGGCCATTGTTACCAGAAGAAGTGATACCGGAATAAACATCAGCCTGCGAACGATGTATCCGAACATTTCGAGGGACCTTTGGTTCTACTTTGTTACTTTATTTGATTGAGGATCGGCGACCCATGGACGTGTTGATTTCTTTGCCGTTTTTTAAATGTTTTTGGTTTCAGCCCGCCCTGGTGCGATATGACGGATTATTACTGCTCACTGTAGGAGATCCCAATTATGTCTCATCTTACAGATTCATAAAAAGTTATCTGGGCCAGGGGTGTCAGTGTTCAGGTGTCAGGCAGGCGGTTGTTCCTTTCTGACACCTGACACCCGAAACCTCATCTTTTGTCAGATGTATCATGTATTTGTTATTTTACCTCGGCGGTGTTCAGCCTCAAGCACTTGTCTCCCCGGGGATTCCAACCGGTCAGGTTCCTGTTCATTGCATAGATGGAGGGAAGCCCGAAGAGAAAGACCGCTGGATTTTCTTCTTGCAGGATCTCCATCATGCGCCAATAGGCCTTTTCTCTGGCAGCCCGATCCACCGTCGATCTCGCATCGATGAATAATTTGTCGTACTCCTTGCTCTCCCAGAAAGCCCTTCCGCCGCCTTGGGTAAACCAGACGGTCGAGTAATCCCCATCACCAAGACTGTACCAGCCCACCACGTGGATGGGTCCCATATCCCGTTTTTTCACCATCTTGGAATATACGCCGCCCTCAACCACCTTTACCGTCGCTTTAATGCCCACTTGAGAGAGCATTCCCACGACCGCGTTGCAGATGTCCACATCGGAGAGGTATTTCCCCGACCGGGTGGTAATGGATGTAGTGAAACCATCTGGGTATCCGGCTTCCTTCAAGAGTTGCTTTGCTTTTTCAGGGTCATATGGGCGCGGTTTAAGATTTGGGTTGTGACCGAAGGCATTCGACGTCAACACCTGCCCGCCGAGCAGGGATCCCTGATCTCTCAATATCTGTTTCAGTATCAGGGGTTTATTGATGGCGTAGTCCATGGCGAGTCTAACCTTCGGATTATCATAAGGTTTTTTCCGCGTATCCATTGTCAGGCACAATCCGACGGTGGATTCGACGGATGCGACCTGGGTCAGATCATTGGATTTGATTTCAGGGAGGAGATCCACCGGGACCTCCTCGATGATGTGCGTCTCTCCGGCCAGAAGGGAGGCGGTGCGTGTCGAACCTTCCGGAATCTGCCGAATGACGACCTTATCGACCTTTGGTGCCCCGGCCCAGTAATCTTTGTTGGCTGAAAGCTCCAGCCGATCTCCCGGCACCCATTTTGCCAGCTTAAAGGGCCCGGTGCCCACGGGTTTTTTGGTCATACCCGCAACACCAACGGCTGCATGGTAGTGCTTGGGTTCGATGGGCACATCGGTTAAACCGAGGGCCAGGGTGGGAAACGGTTTTTTCGTAATGATATCGACCGTGTATTTATCAACGATTTTTGTTTCCTTTATTTGGGTAATCCGTCGTTTTCGCGCATAGACGGTCTTCGGGTTCAGCACATAATCGAGGGTAAATTTGACATCTTCAGCAGTAAATTCCTCGCCGTCGTGAAATTTGACGCCTTCCCGGAGGTAGAATCGCCAGGTCGTCGGATTTAAGGCCTCCCATCGGGTGGCCAGCCCCGGGATGAGCTTCATATTGTCATCGCGCATCACCAGCGGGTCGACCATTTGATAGATCAGACTCAAGGATGCATAGCTGCTGATTCCGGTGCTCAGCTTTTCCGGAAAAACAGAAGCGCCGATCATCAAGGTCTTAGCTTCCGCCTCCATAAGATTCGGTGTTCCAAGTACCAAAACGAAAAACAGAATCCCTGTCCATTGAATAAGTTTTCTGGATGTAAAGACTTTCATAGTGCCTCCTTTCTTTGCTTCTTTCTGCGCCTGCCTTCTAGGCTGATGAAAAAAAAGGGATAGAACAGCGATTGACATTTCATAAAATAAAGCGAATGGTTCTGCTGGGGCACGATAGCTTCAGGAGACGAAATCTTAAAAAATATTCCAACCGCACGGCACAAACATTAAGCCGGGCGCTCTTGATATCCGGTCTTAAGAAATCCTGTTTATTCCAGTGCCCTTAAATTTGACGCACGAAATGCAATTGAAAAGGTCGGTGATGTCAAATCCAAAGGGACAGTGGAATAGATAAATTTAATAGAAGGTATTCCAAATTGCTCGGTTTAACGGTGGCATTGAATTGACGGGAGATTTATTAAATTCCACGTCCCTGACATCAATTATTACATAGACAACCCGTTCAATGCTTGTCAAGATTATTCTTTATTCTACGCAGGGTAGCCGTTAACAAACTTGACATGCCAGGGTCATTTTGCCATAGTTTTTTTACCTGATAGAATGAAGTATCACCCGAATAAAGTGACAGAATCAACCATCATGATCCGGAGGGAAGAAAAATGAAAATCGGTATTGCAGGTTGTGGCACCATCGGGTCCGAAATTGCACTCGCGATTTCAAACAATCAAATCACTGGCTATTCACTTGTCGGGCTGTATGATGTCGATGAGAATCAACCCCAAAAATTGCTGACCCGCCTGAAAGAACCGGTGGATCTCCTCGATCTTGATGCCCTGATCGAAGCTTCAGACATTATTTTCGAGGCCACCACCAAATCCGCCATGCCGATGATTGCTGAAAAGTCCATTGCCGCCGGAAAGCAGATTCTTGTAATGAGCGTCGGGGGACTGGCAGATCGGGCCGACCTGTTGGATCTGGCTGAAAAGAAAGGGGTCAATCTCTACTGTCCATCAGGGGCCATTTGCGGTATCGACGGAATATTTGCCGCCCGTGAAGCCGGTTTGGACAGGGTGCAAATTACAACCACCAAGCATCCGCGGGGGCTCGAAGGGTCGCCCTATCTCGTAAAAAACAGTATCTCCCTCGATAATCTTCAGGAACCAAAGATCATTTTCCAAGGCACTGCCCGGGAGGCTATCGAAGGTTTTCCTGCTAATGTCAACGTATCCATTACCCTCAGTTTTGCCGGTATCGGAATCGACAAGACAAGGGTGCAGATTGTTGCGGATCCGGATTGCAAAAAAACCAAACAGGAAATCTTCGCGGAAGGCGCCTTCGGATCCATCCATTCCGTTACCGAGGGGGTCACCGCTCCCGGCAATCCGCGTACCGGTTACCTTGCGATCCTATCCGCAATGGCAACACTCAAACGTATCCGAAACCGGGTGCGCATCGGTACATAAAAAAGACATCCTCTGCATGCTAATAGATCCACTCCGGTGTTTTGGTAAGAAAACTCCTCTCAGCTTGACTTATAACGGTTCCGCATCGGTTCTTCCTGACATATCTAGTCGACCAGACAAACTTTGCCAAGTGACGATTGACCAGCCCAGCAGTTCCGATATGGCTGATTTTACTGTTCTTCGGGAAAAAATCTAGGCATTTAGACAAAGGTTAAAAAAATATTGACAAACATTTAAGTCTGTGTTTTGGGTCTATTATACAATATTTTTTGTACTCACCTCTATAAAAGAAGACAACCTTATCTGTAATGATATGGGATGTGGGGTGATGAAAATAAGCTAAAAAGGTATAAAAATGATGGTGGATTAGGTTCCCGTAACTATTCCCACACAGGCAGCGTAACCTGCTGAAATTACTAAATTAAAAAAAATCTAGACTTTTACTATA
>Ga0233430_1000863_pt1 | contig 49116 bp, 31 predicted proteins | sample SI_118_April2016_2_FD_179883 | JGI IMG/M metagenome (GOLD analysis project Ga0233430, IMG submission 179883) | Seawater microbial communities from Saanich Inlet, British Columbia, Canada - SI_118_April2016_150_MG | ecosystem: Environmental > Aquatic > Marine > Inlet | place: Canada: British... | reverse complement strand
AGGGCCGGTGGAAAGCATAATGATCTGGAAAATGTCGGTTATACTGCAAGACATCATACTTTTTTCGAAATGCTGGGTAATTTTTCCTTTGGTGACTATTTTAAGGAAAAAGCGATTGATTTTTGCTGGGATCTTCTCACAAACGGTTATGGGTTTGACAAGGAAAAACTCTGGGTGTCTGTTTTTTATGAAGATGATGAAGCCTATAATATCTGGCGGGATCAGGTGGGTGTGCCGGAGGAAAGAATTGTAAGATTGGGTGAAGAAGACAATTTTGGTCCATGGGAGATACAGGACCTTGTGGACCCTGTAGTGAAGTTCATATTGATAGGGGTGTCGAGTTTGGCTGTGATGACAAGAACTGTGCAGTAGGGTGTGACTGTGACCGGTGGCTGGAATTATGGAATCTTGTCTTTATGCAGTTTGAAAAAGATGAACAGGGCAATATGACACCCCTGCCAAAGCCAAGTATTGATACAGGTCTGGGACTTGAACGAGTGATTTCCGTTCTTCAGGGAGTTCCTACAAATTATGATACAGACCTGTTTGTTCCCATTATGGAAAAAGTGGGCGAACTTTCAGGTAAAAAACGCCATGAATCAGATTTGGTTGAAGTTGCCATGAAAGTCATTGCCGACCATTCCAGGGCAAGTGCATTTCTGATATGTGACGGGGTTATGCCCTCCAATGAAGGTCGTGGATATGTGCTTCGCCGTATCATGAGGCGGGCTATCCGGTATGGAAGAAGTATCGGACTTGTCAAATCGTTTTTGCATGAGACGGTACAAACCGTTTTCAAAATTATGGATAAAGCCTATCCCGAGCTTAAAGAATCTTCTGCCTTTATTTTAAATGTAGTTAAAAATGAAGAGGAAAAGTTTCTTGAAACTCTGGGAACTGGTATGAAACTGTTAGAAACAGTAATTGAAGATCTTCCAGAGCGAGATGGTCCTGTTTTTGTTAAAGATATGAACGATGGGAAAGAGTTTGTATCAAAAAGAGAAATTCCCGGCGATGTGATTTTTAAACTCTACGATACCTTTGGATTTCCCGTGGACATCATTATCGATCATGTCAAAGAGATGAATATTAATCTTGATATGGATGGTTTTGAGAGAAATATGGCCCTGCAAAAAGAAAGATCAAAGTCTAAGAAAAAATTCGCAGGCGTTGGCGAAGCCTATAGAACCTTGACTTCAAAAGGGGTGAAAACTGCTTTTAAAGGCTATGACAATATTGAAGGAAAATCCCGGGTGCTGATAATTGTCAAAGATGACAAAGAAATTGAAACAGCCGGGCCGGGTGATACCATAGAAATTGTTACTGCTGATACTGTGTTTTATGCAGAATCCGGTGGACAGGCAGGGGATACAGGGGTTTTTGAAAATGATAATTGTGTCATCAACATTATGGATACGATAAAAGATCCAACCGGGATTGTCATCCATAAAGGTTTGGTCAAAAAAGGTGAAGCTAAAAAAGAAGATTCATTTATACTCAAGGTTAACGCAGGAAAAAGGCAGAATACTGCCTTAAACCATTCGGCCACTCATATTCTGCATTCTGCTTTAAGGAATGTTCTGGGAGATCATGTAAAACAATCAGGGTCTCTTGTGACAGACACAAGATTAAGATTTGATTTTACCCATTTTTCTTTTATTTCCGCAGAAGAACTGAAGACCATAGAAAATCAGGTCAATTTAAGGATTCGTGAAAATCATTGTATTGAAACAAAAGAAATGAATATTGATGAGGCAGTTAAGAAAGGAGCTACAGCACTCTTTGAAGAAAAATACGGGGATGTGGTAAGGGTTGTATCCCAGGGGTTATTCTCCCAGGAGCTTTGCGGAGGAACGCATACAAATAAATCCGGTGATATTGGATTGTTTAAAATCTTGTCGGAAGGTGGTATTGCATCCGGCATTCGAAGAATTGAAGCAGCAACCGGTCAAACAGCCCTTGATTATATTCAAAAGGAACAAAGCCTTCTTACATCAGCTGCAGGCCTGTTAAAAGGTCCAAAAGAGGATGTGGTATTAAAGATTGAGGTTTTATTAAAAGATAAGAAAAACCTTGAAAAAAAGCTTGAATCCCTGAAAGCAAAAATAGCATCAAAGTCTGTTGAAAATATGGACGAAACTATAAGAGAAATCAATGGAGTCAAAGTGATTTCAAAAAAAGTGGATATTGAAAACCCTTCCCAGTTAAGAGATCTGGCAGATAAATTCAAGACAAAAATTGGCTCAGGAGTCATTCTACTGGGCGCCCAATCCAAAGGTAAAGCCTTATTGATTTCCATTGTTACCGATGATTTAACAAAAAAGTTTAAGGCTGGTGATATTGTAAAAGCTGCTGCCAAATTAGTGGGTGGCGGCGGCGGCGGCCGTCCTGATATGGCCCAGGCAGGTGGTACAAAACCTGAAAATCTTGACCAGGCACTTGAATCTGTTTTTAAAATTATGTCATGACGGCATATTTCATAAGACGATTGCTTCTGGTGATACCGACATTTATCGGTATCACCATTATGGTATTTACCATCACTCGTTTTGTGCCCGGAGGTCCTATTGAAAGAATTATTGCAGACACAAGGGCCATGCAGACAAGTCAAGGCGGATCATCCAAATCATCCGGTCCCATTGGCGGCCAACCCCTTTCTGAAGAACAAATTCAAAAATTAAAAGAATATTACGGTTTTGATAAACCCGTATTGACAAGCTATTTTATCTGGTTGTCAAAAGTGTTACAGGGGGATCTTGGCAGATCCACACGTTATTATGATCCGGTCTGGGATATGATCAAAGAGAGAATTCCCATTTCTATTTATTTTGGTATTCTAAGCCTGATGATGATTTACGGGGTATGCATTCCCCTTGGCCTGGCAAAAGCCGTGCGGCATAAAACAGGATTTGATAATATCACCTCCATCATTATTTTCATGGGGTATGCCATTCCAGGATGGGTGGCGGGCGTACTTATGCTGGTTTTGTTTTCATCCAATTATGATGTGTTCCCCCTGGGGGGCCTTGTATCTGAACTTTTTGAAGAGATGAGCTGGTTTGAAAAAATGAGAGACATTGCCTGGCATACCATTCTTCCATTATTCTCCTATGTAGTCGGGTCATTTACAGTGATGACGCTTTTGATGAAAAATACGCTTATGGATAATCTGTCTGCCGATTATGTAAGAACTGCAATTGCCAAAGGTCTTCCTTTTAAAAAAGCAGTATTGAACCATGCCATGCAAAACAGCCTGATCCCAATAGCAACAAGTTTTGGAAATAATATTTCCATCATTTTAATGGGATCTTTTTTAATTGAAAAAGTATTCAATATTAACGGCATGGGTCTTTTGGGTTATGAATCCATTCTTGATAGGGATTATCCTGTGGTAATGGGAATCCTTGTTATATCTTCCCTGCTGTTTATGGTTGGTAATATTTTGTCTGACCTTTGCGTTGCCTTTGTCGATCCCAGGGTGAGGTTTAAATGATATCTTTAAATCCTGTCACCATAAAAAAATTCAAGCGGTTTCGATCCATTAAAAGAGGATTCTGGTCCTTTGTCATTTTGTTTGTGATGATTTTTGTCTCATTTTTTGCTGAGGTTTTTATCAACTCAAGGGCAGTGATGGTTTATTATGACGGCAAGTTTTTTTTTCCAACCTATACAAATATGATCCCGGGGTCAGCCTTTGACCTTGGCTATGAGTATGAAACCAATTACAGGGATCTTAAAACAAAATTTGTAAACACTTCAAATTTTGTTGTTATGCCACCCGTGCCCTATAACCCTTATGAGAATGATTTGAAGTTTAATACTTATCCGCCGTTCCCGCCTTCATTTAAGGAAAAACATTATTTTGGAACCGACAATGTGGGCAGGGATATTTTTTCACGTCTTGTCTATGGGTTTCGCACTGCTATTATTTTTTCTTTTTTTCTTTTGATCTTAAATTACACCATTGGCATTACCATTGGCTGTTCCATGGGATATTTCGGAGGAAAATTTGATTTAATCTTTCAGCGTATTATTGAAATATGGAGTAATATTCCCTTTTTATATGTGATTATTATCATTGCCTCCATTGTTATACCCAATTTTATGATATTGATTTTAATCATGGCTTTTTTCGGGTGGATTGGCATTACCTGGGTCATGAGGACCATGACCTACAAGGAAAAAGAAAAGGAATATATCCTGGCAATGAGATCTCTTGGAGCATCCCATGCACGGATCATTTTTAAACACATCATCCCGAATACAATTTCCGTGATTGTGACATATGCGCCATTTGCAATTTCAGGGGGAATCGTCTCATTAACGTCCCTTGATTACCTGGGGTTCGGCCTGCCTGCGCCGACACCTTCCTGGGGAGAATTGCTGTCCCAGGGCTGGCAGAACATGGAGGCCTGGTGGATTGTTTCTTCTGTGGTGGCCGCCCTTGTCATAACCCTTATGACTGTCACCTTTATCGGAGAGGGCATAAGAGAGGCATTTGATCCGAAATTACACACTACCTATGAATAAATAGATTCTATAAATTTTCAGGCCTTAGGTCTGAGGCGAATCAATAAATCTTTCGTCGGGAAAAACCTTTCCCAAGCACATTAAATGTATTTTCCGTAATTAAGAAGGCATCAGGATCAATAGAAAATGCAATTTCCTCGATTCTTTTGATCTGAAAAGTATTGGCAACCGTCATGATGATATCTTTTTTTTTGCCGGAGTATGCTCCTTCTCCTTTTAGAAAAGTTGCTCCTCTCTTGAGTTTATTATTAATTTCATCAGCAATCTGCCTGGAATTTTTTGAGATGATAAAGATTAATTTTCTCTGGTTAAACAACATCATGAAATATTCAATCACCTGGGCGGTGATATAACTCATGGCCATGGAATATAAAATCAAATCTGTGTCCAATAATCCAAAACTGAAAAAGAACAATACAAAATTAAAAGAGAAATTGTATGTGCCTATGCGGACACCGAATTTCTGGTTTAAAATGATTGATATGATATCGTTACCGCCGGCAGAACCGAGGGAACGAAAAACGATACCAGATCCTGCCCCAATGATAGCTCCGCCTGCCATAGCTGCCAGCATCAGGTCTTTGACCTGGATTTCAAATTGAACCAAATCAATTACAAGGGTCAGGACACAGGCACCGTAGATGCTGTATAATAAAAAGCGTTTGCTGATAAAGACCCAGCCAAAAATAAAGACGGGTATATTTAAAATAAAATACCATATGCCCGGCGTAAAAACTTTTGTATAGTAAAAAACCAGAATTCCTGCACCGGAAAATCCGCCTGTAATCATACCATGTGGAATTACAATACTTTTTAAACCGATTCCGGCAATAATACTTCCCAGGGTGATCAAAAAAAGATTCCAGGGAATTGAATATGTGATATTTTGAAATTTCATGGTCAAAAAATATTATTTCAGTTCAGCAATCAATTTTTTGGCTTCTTCATGGCCTTCAAAATTGTTGTTGATTTCCAAGGCCCGCTCTAAAGATTTTTTCGCCATGAGGCTTTCACCTTTTTTCGCATAGTTTAGACCCAGATGAAAATTAATCTCTGCATTGTCAGGCAATTTTTTCAAAGCATCCAGAAATTGAATTTCAGCATTCCCATACAACCCTTTCTGATAATATACCAAACCTAAGGTGTCTGCAATGGCAGGATCTTCCGGAAATTTTTCCTTGGCTTTACTGGCCAGTTCCAGCGCTTCTTCAAATTCTTGGGTACGAACTGCAAGATGGTAGGCAAGGTTGTTTGCTGCCGAAGAATAATCAGGATTAATTTTTAAGGCCATGCGATAGTGATCTGCAGCTTTTTCATATTTTTTTTCACTGTCATAAATGCTTCCGATCATCATGTGTGCACTGGGATTGTCTGGATTTATTTTTAGGAGTGATTCATATTGTTCAACTGCTTTGTTATTTTCCTTTTTTTTCAAATATAGCCTTGCAAGTGCGTTATAAGGTGTACTGAGCTTTGGATCGGCTTTGATGGCCTTAGTAAAAAATTGTTCTGCTTTTGCTGCATTTTTTTGTTCTGAAAAAAGCTGGGCTTGAATATTATGAATAACAGCTTTGGCGGAATTGTTCCCTTCAACAATCGTTAATTGTTTTGTGCACAATTCATGGGCAGTCTCGAACTCTTTTTTCATGACATGGATGTTTATAATTTGTAAAAAAGTTTCTAATATAGAATTATTTTTTTCATAGGATTTGGTAAAATATTCATAGGCTGAATCATATTTTTTTTGGGATGCCTGTAAAAGTCCCATCCGAAAGTAGGCAAGTGGATTTTCCGGTGAATCTTCCATTAGTCTTAAGAAATCTTTTTTTGCCTGGTCTGGTTTTTTAAGACCTATTAAGGCATTTGCCCTGATAATTCTGGCGCTATAGTTGTTTGGATCAAGATCAAGTGCATTGCTTGCTTCTTTTTGAGCATTGCCATAGGATCTTTCAGACATATAAAGGTTTGAAACTAAAAGTCTGGCCTTTAAAAATTTTGGATTCAGTTCAATGGATTTTAAAATAGAAGCTTTGGCCAAATCAATTTTGTTTGTTCCGATATAGTATAGACCTTTTAAATAATGAACTTTAAAGGACTTTGGCTCGTTCTTTTCTAAAGATTCAACTATAGGAAGCACATCGTCAAACTTTTTTTTAAGCAGTAGAAGTTCAGTTTTGAGCATTTGGGATAGATGGTATTCCGGTCTTTTGTTAAGGATCTCATCGACAAGTGTATCAGCCGTTTCTAAATCCTTTTGCTCAAAATGAAATCTTGCAATGGTATTTTTGATGGATAAATTTTCAGGTTCCAGGGCAGATGCTTTTTGATATGAATCCAATGCTTTTTCAAACTTTTGAATACGATTGTAGAAATTTGCTATTATCATATGGGATTTAACAGCATTATTCCCAGTGTCAATTGCTTTTTGATAGGCTTTTTCAGCTAAGCCATATTTTTTTTGGCTGTAATAATATCCACCCAGAAGAATATGTGCTTTTTCGTTTGCAGGGTTTTTTGCAATGGCATCTTTAAGTTGAGATTCAGCTTTTTTGAATGCTTTGTGCTTAATATAAAATCCAGCTAAAGCGGAATATACGTTTAAATTTTGTCCATCAATTTTTAGGGCCTTTAAAAGAAGATTTTCTGCTTCATCAGATTTATTTTCAAATTCCTTAATCTTAGCCAGATTCTGCAGGGCACCAATGTTATTTGTATCGCTATTTAAAATTTGTTCATAAACAGACCCTGCTTTTTTGTAATTTTTTTTCACCAGATATATTTGCGCTTTGAGATGCAGTGCGCTTATGTTTTCAGGTTCCTTTTCAAGAATTTTTACAATCTTTTCCATGGAGGAATCAATGTTTTTGCCAAGGAAGAGAAATTCAGCCACTTTTAATTGGGCACCCATGTTATCCGGATCGATCTGAATAACTTTGGAATACTGTCCAAAGGCGCCTTTTAGATTTCCGAGTTTCACCATGGTTTCGGCTAATAGGTAGTTGGCTTGAATATATTGGGGGTCTATTTTTATGGCATTTTTAAGTTCGATTTCAGCCTTTTTATATTCTTTTTGGGCATAATATTTATCTGCGCTGTTAAAAAAGGATTCTTTTTTTTCCTGTTCAGATTGGCAGCTGAGAGTTAAACAAAAAATGACAAAGATAAAAATGAATTTCAAACTGGCTTTCATTACTGTCTCCAAATAATTTAGATGGGTTTTAAATTCAATGATCATACCCCTATAATGTATCGCAAAAAACTATTGATTACGATTTGCTCCGGATTCCTTACAATTCACAGCTTTTTTTGTAAAAAATAACAAGAAAGAATCCTATTGTTTTTAATATAATAAAAGAGCAAAAATAAATATAGGTGAATCCACTTTATTTTTCAAGGGAATAAAAAATCAAATAACCAAAGCAGGGTCATCTATCCATGTCTTTTAATGCCTTGAAAATTTAAAGCTTATGAGTTAGCATTTGAGTTGTATATAACAGCTTAAAAAATAATTCGGAAATAAAGATGAGATATTTCCCATTAAAAACTATAATTTTGTGTTTAGTATTCACCCCTTTTTTTTATATTGCCACGTTAAATGTTTATCAAAAGGTTTTAAATCAAATTTATTTTCAAAAAATTGAAGATCATTCAATAGGGGAAACCCCTTTGCTTTTAAAAGGATTAATATCCATAGAAGAACAACTTACCAAGAATATCCATGCATTTTCTAAAAATGACAGAATGATTCAACATTTGGGCCTTGATTTTAATGTTATTGTGACAACGCACAATGGAAAACTGCTTTATCCTACTTTTGTTGATGCCGATGCCTTTATAAAAAATTTTTTTGAGGAAGAAAATTTAGAAAAGACGGCCAAACGAAATTTTGGAATTTTAAATGAAGGACTGAAATTTAGTGTTAGGGTTAACCTTAACCATGGTTCCAGGATTGCTAATTTGATTTTAATTGGTTATTTCAGTTTTGCCATATTGATTGTTTTAATTTTTTATAAAATTGGCAGTTCAAGAGCTAAAAGAGATACAAAAATAAAAAATACTTTGATTGATGATTTGCAAAAAGAGGAGCAGGCTCATAAAAAGCTTCTCGGGAATATAAAAAAAGAACGCCAGGACTTGTTGGAAACGATTAAATCTCTGAAAACCAGATATAAGGAAGATAAAAAAAAATTAAAAATTAATGAAGATGTAATGTTTGAAGAAATCGTTTCCCTTGAAGCCCAACTCAATTCATTTAACGAGTTAAAAGATAAAAATGATGAAGAAATCAAAAGGCTCAAGGTAAAAATCAAAAAATATGAAAGAAGGAAAAGTTCTAAAAGCAAAAGAAACCAATTTGGTTTTATCGTTAAACACTTTGCGGTGCTTTACAAGGATATTGAAATGAACAGAAAAGCAATTTCAGGATTTTTATCTTTAAACGATGATCAGAAAATAAAGGCGGAAGAATGTGTTCTCCTGTTAGATCGGAATCCTGATAGGATCATTATAAAAAGAAAAGTTTTTTCCGGCAAAAAGCATAACACCTCTTGTTTCGAAGTATTGTTTGCATATAATGGCCGTCTTTATTTTAGGAAAAATGAGAATAATAAAATCGAAGTCCTTGTCATCGGAACAAAAAATTCCCAGGCAAAAGACATGGAATTTTTGCATAGCCTATAAAAAAAATATTATTATATTTTTTGTCGTGTTTCTTTTCTAAGTATGGTAGTCACTAAAAAAACTTTTTTTTCAATTTGGGACAAATTTTAAACCTATAATGGGTAAAAGAGGGAAAACCATTTAGAGAGTTCTACTTGAATAATATAGTTCATTTTAATCTTAAAAGGGATGTAATATGGCGGAAAGGCAAACTCGCGATCAATTGAAACAGCAGATTTTAAACTTAGAAAAACAGCTCAAAAAAAAAGCCGAACTCAATAATAGTGATAAATATCGTATTATGTTTGAAAAATCCAAAGATGCTATACTGATAATAGAAAATGAAAAATTTGTTGATTGTAACCAGGCGACAGTGGATATGCTGGGTTATAAAAACAAAATAAAATTTCTTCAAACCCATCCTTCAGAATTATCCCCCAAAAAACAATCCGACGGCAAAGATTCATTCATAAAAGCAAAAGAAATGATGGATATTGCATTGAAAAACGGCAGTAATCGATTTGAATGGGATCATGTCAGAGCAAATGGGGAAGTCTTCCCCGTGGAGGTTCTTTTAACTACAATTTCGAACCAGGAAGACAAGAGAGTCATCCATACGATCTGGCGCGATATCACGGATCGCAAATTAAAAGAAAAAATCAGGCAAAAAGAAAAGGAAACCATTTCAACTATTCTTGAAAGTACACCCCATGGAATTACCCTGATTGATCAACACAATAAATATCTTTATGTAAATCCTTATTTTACAGAAATTACCGGTTATACGATTAAAGATATTCCAACTAGATATGACTGGTTCAAAAAAGTTTATCCGGGAAAAAAAGATCGGCAAATGGCCAGTGAGGCCTGGGGCAAAGACAGCAATAATATGTGCCATGAAAAAAATCGCGAATTCAAGATAAAATGCAAAAATGGTCAATTCAAACACATCGAATTCAGATCTACTTTTTTAAAGGATAGAAAACTTTCCGTTCTTACAGATATTACTCAGCGAAAAGAATCAGAAGCAGCTCTAAAAGAGAGCGAAGAACGACTAAGAGGTATTTTATTTGCAAGCCCCGATCCAATGGTAATATATAGTAATAACGGCAAAACTGAATATATAAATCCAGCCTTTGAGGCACTTTTTGGATGGTCTTTTGATGAATTGGAAGGCAAACGTATCCCCTTTGTTCCCGAAGGTGAAAAAAAGATAACTTTTGAAAAAACAAAAGAGTTACTTGAATTGGGTATCAAAGTACAATTTGAGACAAAAAGGCTTACAAAAAATGGTAATCGTATTGACGTCATCATAAGTGCATCCTGTATCAAAAAGGTTAATGATGAAATATCAAAGCTGATTGTCGTTTTAAAGGACAACACAGAACAAAAACAGGCTAAAAAAGAATTAAAATTATTAAATTTGAAATTGAAACACGAGGCCTCCCACGATCCTTTAACCGGAGCAATGAACCGCCGTGCTATTTTGGATATTATTAGCAAAGAGCTGATCCGCGCTAAAAGGAGAAACACCAAATTGAGCATCGGGCTGTGTGACATTGATCACTTCAAGTTAATCAATGACGTATATGGCCACCAAGTTGGAGATGATGCATTATGCAGTTTTGTCAATCTGATGCAGAATACCCTTCGCCCCTATGACCTTTTGGGTAGATATGGCGGAGAAGAATTCCTGCTGGTTATGCCCGATTCCAACGAGTCGGCTGCAAATGGCGTCTACGAACGTTTAAGGACAAAAATAGCTGATCATAAATTGCCCACAAGATCCGGAGGGGTCAATATCACCGTGAGTATAGGGATTGCAATAAGTACTGGAGATGAAACAGCCGATGCAATGATTGCAAAAGCTGATAACGCCTTATATCAAGCTAAAGGAAATGGACGCAACCAATTGGTTTATGCAGATTAAACATTTTTATCGATAATTGCTCTCTCTTATACGCCGGGCCAGTATTTGGGATATATTAAAAAATAATTTATTTCCAATTTTTGGGAATCTCTTAGATACCAGCTTAATTAATTTTTGATCAATTTCAAACACTTCCGCATTGGACCGGGTGACCACACTGGCAGACCGGGGTTCATCAGTCAAAAAGCCCATTTCCCCAACAATATCTCCTTTTCCCAGTTTGGTGAGAATTTCCTTTGTATCTTCCAGGATAACATCCACCTCCCCATCCAGAATAAGAACCATATTATGGCTGGTATCTCCCTGGGATATAAACTTTTGGTCTTTTTCCAAAGTTTTTATCTCTCCCATGGTAAGAATTCTCCTGACCTCGCCCTTTTTAAGGTCCTTAAACAGTTTGCATTTGCTGTAGATTAGTTTTCTCCCGATGTAACTTTGTATCATATCCACAGGCGAAATAATCGGAATTTTGATCAAAATCAAAGGGGTAATCAAAAGGTCACTGATCAATGCAGTTAGCATACACAAGGCAGCCAGTTTACCAAACTGGATGGTTGAACCAAATTCGGCAAACATCAGCATTGAAAAACCGGCGATCAATGCGATTGATGTTGAGAGGATTGGGCGGATTTCCATCCTTAGCGCGTTCATTATGGCGATTTCGTTGGTATCCGCTTTTTTTAGTTCAGCTGCATAACGTACCATGAAATGAATTGTATCATCTACTGCGATACCCAGCGCAATAATCGCAACCGGGAATGTGGCAGTACTCAATGGGATTCCCATAATACCCATGAAACCAAAATTGATGACCACGGGAAGGAGGTTGGGAATCATGGCAAGGGCGCCGGCTTTTAATGAAAGAAACAGCAATGAAATAAACAGAAAAATGGCAATGAACATATATCCAAGGTTGAAGATGACTTCCCGCGTAATGGTGTTGGACGCCTTAGCAACAACAATCATTTCTCCTGTGACGTGATAATCAAGATCCCGGGTCAGGTTTTCCCGTACAAAGGCGTTGATTTTATCATAGACATCCATGATCTCCTGGGTGCCAGCCGCCTGGGTCTTTACCAGTATGCTGGTTTTGGTAAAATCATGATTCACAAACCTTGAAAGATTGTCTGCATCCATCATCAGGTTATACTGGGCAATCAAATCACTGTTGTCCGGTATTTTAAAAAATTGTTTTTTCCCGTCATTCATTTCCTGGTGGGTTTTACGCAACATATCCACATATCCCACTGCCTTACCATGATTGCTATTAAGATAGTCATGAAGACGACCCACATGTGACAGGCTGGTTGGGGATTGAAATGCATTTTCATTTTTTGACTCTATTACCACCATGAAATTTGTCCCACCCACAAGGTCATTGGTCAGTTTTTTAAACAGAACCGGAACGTCTGCATCATCCTGGAAAAATTTTACATAGTCTGTTTCAATATATATCTTTTGTATCCCCCACAGGGAGATTAAAATACAGAGGATGAATAAAGCGCCCACTAATAAGCGATAGCGGGTAATACATATAAAAAGAAATTCCCTGAAATATTTTATGGGGCGGCTTTCTTTTTTTGCAGATACCTTAGGCGTTTTATAAAGTCTTAAAATCGTTGGAACCGTTAGAATTGTGATGATAAAGTTTATAGCAATTCCAAAGGAAGCGGCGATACCAAATTCCCTGAGCATTGGGATGGAGTTGGGTGCAATCGTTAAAAAACCAATAAGGGTTGTCAGGGAAGTTAAAAAAATTGCCGTTCCGCTTTTTCCAGCCATATTCAAAATGGCCTTTTTTTTAACGACTCCATTTTCAAGCTCGTGCATGTATTCAGACAAAAGGTGGATATCTTCAGTTGCACCCATTACAAAAAGAAGGGTTGGGATAATAACACTGACAGGGTTAATACCATACCCCATGAAACCCATAAATCCAATCGTGGATATAATGCTGAGGATACCCGTGAAAATGGGTATGAAAACGGCAGATCCTGTTTTAAAAAAGAGCAATAGCACGATAAAAATGGCAAGCCCTGCCAAAGGAGTCAGGTGGATTCCATCGTAGTTAATTGCATTGATGATATCTGTTTTTACTTTGGGCGATCCGATGTGATATACCTCAATATCTTCAGCCATGCCCTTTTTGATTTTTTTGACCAGTTCCTGGATATCTTTGAGTATGCGATTATCAAAATCTTTTTCATTGTCCACGTTATTCAAAAACAAATGAACTCCGGTGACACTGCCTGTTTTATTTACGACCTCGCTTATGAACATGGGGTTGGACAAGGTATCCTGCTTCAGGATAGCCATTTCTTCACTGGTCTGGGGCACATCCATGAGCAATATATCTGTATTTAAGGTTCCATTATCCCCTTTAAGATTACTAACAGTCGCCATGCTCACAACCCGCTCAACACCTTTTAAACCTTCCGCATCAAAGGTTAGGTCCATAACCCGCTGAAGTACATCCTCTCTGAAAATAGTGTTGGATTTAAAAATGATTGAATGAAGAACAGCATCCCCGAAGACAGCCTTAATCTCTTTAACATATTGTACATCAGGATCCCCCTTGGTTAAAAGGCCATCGGAAGATGAATCAATAAAAACCGTATTAATACCTATTGCGAACATGAATGTAAGAATCAAAACCAAAAGGCTTGAACGCAGGGGCGAATTCACAATTCTATGCATCAATTTTTCCATGGGAGGATCCTTAAAGCTATTTAACCGGTCGTTTCATATAATTTTGGGTAAAGGTGACAACTTTGTGTACGGTATCCAAATCAATTTTTTTATAAATCATGACCGTATGGGTTTTTTGACGAATCCGGCTCCACGTGACTTTGAAACTGCGGAATAATTTACCGGTCATCGGTCTAATATCCTCAAATACAGATGTTTTTATATGACGATCATGGTGATCAAAATAATCTATTTTTAAGGTAAAATAATTAGACTGATCGATCCACATGATGCGCTTCCCATATCCACTGTCTTTTATTTCCTTTTTAGTTGTTGGTATGGATTCAATTTTCCAGCATTTTTTTGAAAAGATACTTGATTCTTCTATAAGTGTGTACTCATGGACATCAGTATTTTCCGGCCGCATATCCTCAAAAGCCATGTCCGTTCCCATGAATTGATTTTTTTTACTCCCCCCGGCGATCCGTTTGGTCGAACGGGATGCAGACATATAAAGCCATTGATCATCTTCTTTTTTTTTGTCTTGTTCCCAGGTTAAAAGCCCAACCCCCCTTATATTTGCCGGAGCATGATATTGAATAAGGGTTTTTGATTTCCCATCTTTTTTTAAAAGATAAATGACCATGTTTTGATTTTTCTCTTTCCCCTTGCGGTTAATCAGGGTCAAGGCTACATCGGAAAACTCATTGTCGGACTGGTGCCTTTTTTGTTGCTCTTCAATAATGCTCTTGCCCGTGAGTTCTTCAGCCATAATCGGTGAAACCCACATACACACAGCCATGATCATCAAAAAAATTCTTATAAACATACTATTTCTCCATTCTGTGGCTATTAAAATTTTAGTGACATCCTTAGAAAAACTCTGTCATTACGATCCCATTGTCCTAAAAAAGATGCCTCGTCCCCTGACAATCTCTGGTATCCATAGACAATTTCCAGATAGTCATTCAATTGGGATTCAACATACATATCCAACATGGAATCTTCATTTGCAAAATTGTAAATAAACGAGGTTTTAATGGAATGGTCTTCATTAATTTTGAATTCAATACTGCCAATTGAATTTTCGGTCAGGCCCCGGCTCACACCTAAATCCGAAAAAGAACTGCCTGCAGATCTTTTCTTTATAATATCTTCACCTGCATATTCTGCAACAAAACGGATCTCATCAAAATAATTAGTGAACAAATCGTAATTGGTATAATTTATACCTACAATATAGGATATATAATCTTCATCTTTCACGTTATCCCGGGTGTCATGAAATGCAGCCTCTCCATGGTATTCAAAATCTCCAGAAACCGTTGAAAAGCTGAAGCCATAGAGGTTATATGCCGGATATTCCGTTGTCTGCAGAACCAGAGGCAGTGTAAAAGGGTTAATATCATTTCGGATCACACCCCGGGTGCTGTATCCATATTTGTATACAAAAGCCAGGTCCCATCCTGTGAAAAGGGTGCTTGTACTGATCCGGGAAGCAAAGGCCATTTTGTCAAAATCATCCTTGGGAAGAGCCCTGCCCACATCCACATTCACAGGGGCAACGCCAAACCTGCTTATAAATGCAGCCCGGCCCTCAGGGTCGTCGCTGGTCCATCTGCTTTGATCATCAGGTTGGCGGTCCGGGACAAAAAAAGGAAGAAATACCATCTGGATATTTGCATGTTCAAATATTTTTAAAATAGAGATTGAGGGGACACCGATTTTTTCAGGATCCATCAACTCAATTATATCCACAGGATTTATAATATCCACAGGACTGAATCCATCAGCAACTTTCCAGGAATAGACTTTTTTACCCACTTCGATTTCAATACTATCTCCATACCAGGAGAAGATGGCTTCGTACAGGGTAAATGCAGGTCTGTCCTCTCCATCCTCAACTAGAAGCCGGGTTCCTTTGGTGTAAAGTGTATCGAAATTTACCCTGGGATACACATTTAGTACAATTCCCTTAAACAGATCCCGGGTAAACTGTGCAGTGGCGTTTCCGCTTAAATGGAAATCATTGGGCTTAAAATGGGAATCCTTATAATAATAGGCTCCCCTTAGATTGATATCAAGCCTGGGTGATAAGCTTTCTTGAAAAGAAGACCAAATACCGGATTCAGAGTCTTGCACTGCAAATGCCATGGGTATAAAGGTGAACGAAAGTAATATCAGAAAACTTGTGATTTTAATTAGTTTATAGCACTTTGACATTAAACGGATCCTTTATTTTATATGTGATACCTGCCCAATCAACCGTATTACCGACCATTGCGGAAAAACAAATACAAAGATGTAGCAAATGAATCAAAGGTGTTCCCAGAGTTTCAAGCAAAAAGCACTTGAAGCCGTATCCCTGTATTTTAAGCGTGTACCTGATAAAACTAAATCGAAATATTCCCCTTACTCCCATGGCACTTGTCAGTCCGAAAAAAAGCAAAATATCAGATCCAGTCTGCCAAAAAAAAAGTTTTGCAGTCAGAATCAAAAATGCCATTGTAAAACCGCCAAGCAAAACCACTGCAATAAAAACATGAAATTTATAATAAAATCTTGCACACATATATTGCCGACGACCAAAATTAAACATTTCTCTGAATGTATACTTAATTGTGCTAGGTGGCAATACAGCATAGGAAAAATAAATGGGAATATTGTTTTTTTTGAGCAAAGCTGCAACAGATTCATCATCTGAAAAACATTGTTTTACATAGACAGGTATTTGGAATTTGTCAAATACCTGTCTTGTCATTGCCATGGAACCGCCCCAGAATGAATTTCGCCATGGATCACCAAAAAGAGTGAGGATGGATGAATTTATAACTGAAATAAATGCAGAAACCCAGTCCTGACCTTCCGGGACCAGGCACCGATACCCGGTCACTGCAGCCAATGTCTTATTCTGGATGGGATACACCAAATCCGCAAGCCAGGAATCTGTCAGGCAGACATCAGCATCCACCCAGGCCAGAAGTTTATCCTGGGGGGTCAGGCAGCCATAGGCAGCAATCTGGTTACATATTTTCTGGGAACAGGTCCGGGCCTGTCCTGCCAGCACAATATCAATGGAGATAAGCCCCGGGTTGACCTGGTGCAGATCCTGGATGTCTTCCCGGTCCAGATGATAGACCCGGGGCAGGCTATCCAGGCCAAAAAAATCTGTTAAGAACCCAAAAGCAGGGTCTTTGGCATCACTGAGACAAAAAATCAGCCGGTAACAGGGATATGCTTGGGTCATCAATGATAGGACATGGGCATGGAATTCTTTTTCCACCCCCTTAACCGCTTCAATCACAACTACCTGCTGATCACCCTTATCCTTGGGTGCTTTATTTTGAAACCGATTAAACCAAAACCACCGAATCACAAAATAGATCACATTGCCCACACATACCCAGGCCCAGATCACCAGTATGATGAAAACCTGACTCAGCAAAGACAACGAATCCAGCATATCACATCATCTCCGTTGGCTGTCCCGTCGGCTGCTGGATAATCCCGGCATCCTGGAGGGCTGTAATACACTCCTTAAGGATCTCCGGTTTAACCTCAAAGGGTTCAAGACCCCTTGAAGATAAAAGAGCCTCTGTTTTTGAACAGGATAAGGCAATGGGATGCTCACTCATGAGGGTCATCAGTTCAACCACCCTGATGTCATAGGCATTAAAATAATCTGCCAAAGGATGACCAGTTGGATCTTTTTCAAACAATTCCAGGGACAGCCCATGCCATTGAGCAGCTGTCACGGGTTCAAGTTCATAGCCCAGGGACTTGGCTTCAAGACTCAAATCACGGAACCGGGCCCGGGTCTCGCAGAGGTGAAACATATCATTGGACCGGTTTTTCCGGATGGATGTCAATATCACATTGGAGACCTTTTCCACCGGCGTCAGGAGAAGATTCATATTGGCATTTGGATATTTGCCCATGATAATGGAGGTTTTAAACACCCGCCAAAGAAAATCCCCGGCCAAAGTGATCATGCTCTTTTTACTAAAAATCAGGCCGGGCCTGTAGATATTGGCGGAAAATCCCTTTGCCTGCATCTTCTGAACAATGGACTCGGCCACCCATTTGGATTTAAGATATCCGTTTTTAAGGTCAGACAATTGTTTGGGCAGATCATCCTCGGTTAACACTGTTGATGCATTGAATTCGGTCACCATGATGCCGATGGTAGAGACAAAGTGCAGAGGAATAACCTCATGGTCAGTGATGCACAGCTTTAAAATTTCAAGAGTACCGTCCACATTGGCTGTTTTCAGCAATTTAAAGGGTTTTAAATGATGGACCTGGGCAGCTGAATGAAGCACGATATCCACTCGTTTCTGAATCGTGGTATAGGCCTTGTCAGAAAGTCCCAGACCAGGCTGGGCAAGATCTCCCCCATATAGAGTGAACCGGTGTTTCAGGCTGTCAAGGTCCAGGTCCAGCCCAAACCGATCCAGGGCATGGACCAGTCTGTCCAGAAGGCTTTTGCCTCCCTTGTCAGGACGGATGAGGAGATGCACATGTAATTGGGTCTGGGACATCAGATCCCTGAACATATGGCTGCCTAAAAGTCCTGTGACTCCGGTAAAAAAAATCTGAGAATCTTGCCTGGCGGACCGTATGACCGAGGGTATTTGGGGCAGATGCTCTGCCTGTTCCAAGGCAGCTGCCAGATCGGGGTCATGGCCCGTATCTGGGTCAGCCCCGGATTTGTCAGGCGAATCCGGTTCAGTCTTCTGGTTGGGCGCATCATATTCAAGGCCCAGGATGGTCAGCAAGCGTTCACTGATCAGCCCAATACTGGGAGCCTGAAACAGGGATGTGGTGGAAATAGAGGTTCCCAGTTCATTTTCAAACTGGGTCAGAAGCTGTATCCCGTTTAATGAATCAATCCCCAGATCAACTAGCTTGTCATCGTTGTCAATATCTTCCACAGCCAGATCCAATAAATCGGAAATGGTGTGTTTTACCAGTGCCACCATTTTTTCAAGGCGGATATTCTTTGGAAAGGAGGCAATATCCGATGACAGGGTTTGATTACCCTGTTTTTTTCTGGATTTTGTCCTATGGGTGATCCTGGAAAACCTGGGGGCAGCACCAAGAAGACTTTTCAGCTGAAGTTCAAACACCGGGCCTGGAATCCCCCAGATGAGGTTGGGATTTCCCAGAGTCCGCTCAAGAAAGTCAATGAAACTCTCATTGGAAAATCCTGTAAAGCCAAATTTCTTCACTTTTTCCAAAAGTGTCTTGTCCCGGGAAACAACGCCGGTTTCCTGAAAAAGCCCCCAGTCAATGTACTGGGCAGCTAAGCCCTGTCTTAGGCGAAATCCCGCAATGGCTTTTAATACGGTGTTGGCAGCAGCATAGTTGGATTGTCCCAGATTTCCCACAAAACTGGACATGGACCCCATAAGAAGAAACATGCTCAAGTCCAGATTCTTTGTCTCCTCATGGAGATGAATGCCGCCGAATGCTTTGGGAGCCATGACATCATAGGCATCATCAAATGTCATTTTACCGATCTCATTGTCCTTTAGCACCACAGCACAGTGAAAGACACCATCCAGAGGGGGATGGTCCTTTTTGATTTTATTAATCAGATCTGCAACCTGGTCTCGCTTGGCCACATCAGTCTTGTAAATCCGAACATCAGCCTTTCCCTGCAAGGCTTTTACGGCATCCCGGGTCTCATCATAGGGCTGACCCGAACGGTTGACCAAAAGGACAGTTCTGGCCCCTTTTTTTACCAGCCACTGGGCAATCAAAAGTCCTAGTCCCCTTGCCCCGCCAATAATCAGATAAGACTTATCCGGCTTCACCCTAACCTTTGGAGCCTCATATTGAACCGGACAGGTCACTTCCCCCCAGGAAGGTTTTAAAACAACTTTCCCAAAATGGAGGGCCTTAGACATGTGGTTGAATGCATCTTTATAATTGGCCATGGAAAAGAGGCTGTAACAATGTTTTGTCACCACATTGTCCCGGAACAATGTCCCAAGCTCATTCACAATCTTGTTGCCCATGTTACTGTCCGGTGAAAACATTTCTGCCATATCTATGGCAAAATAAGAAATATTCTTCCGAAAAGGATAGAGACTGATATGGGTTTTATCATAGATATCCCTTTTGCCCAGTTCGAGAAAACGGCCGTATTGCCGCAGCAGGTTAAGGCTTTTTTCAATAAAGGGACCGGCCAGGGAGTTGAGCACGATATCAATGCCCTCTCCATTGGTGTCCTCATAAATTCTATCTGCAAAATCAAGGGTTCTTGAATGATACACATGATTGACACCCAGAGATCTTAAAAGATCCCGCTTAAAGGGGGTGCCTGCCGTTGCAAACACGGTGGCCCCCTTCATCTTTGCCATTTGAATGGCGGCAAGCCCCACACCACCAGCGGCAGAATGGATCAGCACCCGGTCCCCAGAACGTATCCCGGCCTTTACCACAAGACAATAATACACGGTCATATAGTTGGTCAAAGAAGCTGCAGCCAGATCCATTCCCATGGAATCGGGCAGCTTTATTAAACGGTCGGATGTCAGGGTGAGATGAGTTTTAAAGCAGCCAAGACCAATGGCGGCAACCCTGTCCCCTTTTGAAAAAGAGGTAACTTCCTTCCCTGTTTTCACCACAACACCGGCACATTCATCCCCCAAAAGTTTACTGTCCGAGACCTCAGTGGGATAAACCCCAAGTACCTTGAGCAGATCCCGAAAATTAATCCCGGCTGCCTCCACACGAATTTCCACTTCCTCAGGGCCAAGGTCTTCTCTGGGTATGGTCTCAAGACAGAGCCCTTCCAGGGTGCCCGGGGAATCAACGGTCAGACTGACGGCATGGGTGTTTTTGCCATCATCCAGGGGGTCAAATCTAAACTCCTGCCTGGGCCGTGAAATGGATTCACACCGCTTTACAAACCGCTGCCCCTTTCTGAATGCTACCACATCCTCCCTGTCTTCCTCTTTTAGAATCTCTCCTTGAACAGCCGTGATCTGGTCCGGCAATGGGATATCCGGGTCCAGGTCAATCAATTTTATCCTAAGATTGGGTCTTTCATTGTACACCACCTGGACCAGGCCTTCCATTGCTCCCTGGATCAGATTCATTTGGCCGGAATCCTTTGGAAGGACAAAGGCCCCCCGGGTCAGTATGAAAAGCCGAAAACCGGTTTCCGATGAGGGTGATTTGGAAATAATATCCACGATATTGGTAAACAGAAGATCGGTTACCTGCTTTTGACCGGGTTTATCCAGGGCTATGGAATCAGCCCCAAGAGCACCGCCATAGACCACCCCCTTTATCTCTTTAAAATCAGGTCTTGCCAGAAAATCGGAGATTTCCAATTGGCTATCTAATCCAATGGTATCAATGAAAGGGGGCTCACCCACATACACCCACCCATTTTTTTCAGGCAACAAGGTGGGTACTTCCAGTTCCTGTGCACCTCCTTGCTTTGTGGCAACAAAGTTCATGTGGATTACGCCCTTACAATCGGAAAATTTTTCAATATTGATAAACCCATTGTTGGTCAATGCAGTTTCCCACAGGGTCTGGTCAATGAGGGGCGAGTCGGTCCTGTATGCATCATCAAACCGCCACCATCCGTCAATGGGGCCGAACAAAAAATCGATGGTCAATTGTTTTCCAACCATATCGGAAACCAGAAGTTTTCCATGGGGTTTGAGCAATGAGGCCACATGGGTCAGGGCCGTATCAATATCTTTTACCGCATGGAGCACATCAAGGCCTGTGATCAGGTCAAAGCTGGCCAAATCAAATCCCTGGGTTTCAGGCGGCAGTTCAATATCCAATACCTGATAGGTGACAAAATCATATTTTTGGAATTGCTTTTTGCCCTGCTTCACCAATACCTGTGCAATATCTGTATAATAGAACTCACAGGCACAGCCTTTTAAAATATCAAGCATATGAGCAGTCATTCCGCCCATGCCCGATCCGATCTCCAAAACCCTGAGGGGCCTGTGCTGGGGAATATTTTTTACCATCTCTCTGATGATGGAAAGCACCAGCTGGTTATTGCCTTGGCAGCTGGCCGAGTGGGTATAAAAATACCTGGCATAATCTGCCCGATCCTTTCCTATGAGCATTTCCAGGGGATCATAATTTCCCTGAAACATGGCAGCAAGGTTGTGCCCCCGCTCATATAACATGTTGATCATATATATGCTTTCTGGATTTTCAAGGATACACATTTCCATAAAGGTGTACACGCCCCCGAGCTCTTTGACTTTGGGGGTCAGGCAATAGGCATTGGCCCCATTGCCTTGGGTTTTTTTAGCATACCCGCCCTGGACCATATAGTCCAGTAGCTTGATCGCGTATTTCATCAGCCTTTCCGGAGCACCGCTCTCTTTTGTCAGCCTGTCAAGATCAATGGAATCACCAATTTCATGGGTAGGGATAACCCCATAAACAGCATCCACAAAAAAACGGATCATCAATTTATTGGCTGTTTCAAAAAATTCAGGTTTCATCAACACCTTGTTCTCTAAATTGGATGCAGCCTGTCTATTTGCTTCTCCTTGAATGGCGGTCAGGGCATTTTTTTTCAAATCACTAATGGCAGCGGGGACCGCAGGCCAGTCCAGGGGTTTGGGTGACCAGTACTCATACAGCACCTGTTTTTGCCAGAGATTAGACCCAGTTGATTTTGAGTCCACTGCCTTGCAGACAAAATTATGAATCTGCCCTGTCCTGTATCCCTTTTCATCATACAAGAAAATGTCCAGGCGGATCTGTTCCCGGGTATGTTCTAGCACAACAATTTTTGGATACAGGCTGCTGCCCCTGGACCGTTCAAGGGTCAGCCTGTCAAATCCAATTGGCAGATACAGTTTGGATGACATCCCAGGTTTGTTCATCTCTTCAGCACTCAGCTGGAACACACCGTCTAAAATCGTCGGAGAGATATAGGTGTTGTCAAACAGGTGGGCATCATCTTCGGGCAGGGTAACATAGCCCAGCATTTCATTGTCCCCTGTCCAATACTGTTCAAGGGTCTGAAAATGGGGTCCGTAATTCAACCCTTCCTCACTGGCCTTTCGATAAAACTCAGCCTTATCTCCGTGAAATTCGGCCTGGTTTTTAAACCCGTCCAGATCCATGGCAGAGGATTCAGGTCTGCTGATTTCATACACCTTGGCCGTGGCACAGATATCCCAGTTCCGGGTGTCCCCGTCTCCGGACACCTTGAGGGTCATCTGGTGGGTCAAAGGGTCAAAACCGCACCGGATATTTTTCACCTCATTGGTATTTAAAACCACAGAGCTGAGAATGGAAAAATCTTCCAATTCAAAAAATTTTCCCACACATAGAGCTGCTGCAGCACAAAAGATATCAATATATCCGGCAGCCGGGAAAAAAATATGGGTTTTCACCTTGTGATCAGACAAAAAGGTCTGAATTTTCAAATCCAGTTGATTTGACCAGGTGGGGGTATCAAAAAAATCAAATTGCCGTCCCAGAAGGATATCGTCCACCTTGGCAAGACGATTCTGCGAATTGATCGTGCTTTCCTCCCAGTATTCTTTTTTCTGCCAGTGATAGGGCCAGAAATCCATGTGTGGAATTGCTTTAACCGGATAAATTTTTTCCCAGTCAACTGGATATCCGGCCTGGACAAGATCATCGAGACCTTTGGTCATGGCTGTTCCATCAGGACTATTTTTGTTAAGGGACTGGATACATCTGCCCGTAGTTCGACGGCCTTTCAAACTCTGTTTCACTGAGGCTGACAGAACGGGGTGGGCTGCAATTTCTAAGAAAAGATTATGGGTTTCAATTATTTTTTCAATTGCAGGACCAAACAGAACGGTCTGGCGTACATTTTGCCACCAATAATCTGCCTTGTGGATGGCAGTAGTCACCTGTTCTCCTGTAACTGTTGAAAAGAGAGGGATTTTTGGTGTTTTGCAATCAATATCCTTTAAACTGTTTAAAAGGTCTTCTTTTACAGGTTCCATAAAAGAGCTGTGAAAAGCATATTCCACATTTAAAAAGCGGTTGAACTTTTCCAGATCTTTTAATAGGGCTGCAATCTGTTCTAATGGCTCTCTTTGTCCGGCAAAGGTAATCGATTCAGGGCCGTTAACAGCGGCAAGGGATATCGTATCTCCATAGGGGGCCACAATTGACAGGGCAGTCTTTTGGGATATTCCTGCTGCCAGCATTGCTCCTTTGCTGGAAGCACGGTCCATGGTTCTTCCCCGATGATAGATTATTTTCATCCCCGCTTGAAGATCAAAACATCCGGCACTGATACAGGCTGCAACCTCTCCTATACTATGCCCGACAATAGCTGAAGGAGTGACTCCCCGGGATCGCCACAGCCTGTCCAATCCTGTCTGTAATGCTGTGATCATAGGCTGGGCATAGGCTGTCTTTGATATTTTGGATAGGTCTTCAGCTGCGAGAAATTCATCCAGTAAATGCCAGCCGCCAAAAGACTGTAATGCCTCATGGGCTTCATGTATGCTATCCCTGAATATTTTTTCGGTGTCATACAATTGTCTTCCCATGGCATACCATTGGGGACCCTGACCTGAAAAAACAAACACCGCCTGATCGGATACAGGTTTATTGGGTTTATGTGGCATTTCCAATTGTTCCTGGATTTGACCCTTTAAATGGGACACTTTTTTGCCTACAATAATTTTGCAAAATTGTTTGTGAAATACACGGCGTCGTGCTGAAAATGCGCAGATATGCTGTACCTCATTGGTTTTTTGGGACTCATCCAAGAGGTCGTTAAAGTGCTTTAATTCAGCTTTGTAAGCACCTTCAGATCTGGCAGAAACCGGAAGCATGTATTTAAAATCGGTTTCCGGTCTGTCAAACTCAAAACTATTTGATGGTTCTGGAGTATAAGGAGACATAAGAATAAAGGCATTGGCTCCGCCAAACCCAAAGGAATTCAAACCCAGATAGCATTGATCTTTTTCAAAATGCCTGGGCAAAGCAAGAGACTGGGTGACTACTTTTAGATGATATCGCTCAAATTCAATATCTGGATTGGGCGTATTAAAATGCAAATTTTGTGGTATGATTCCATGATGGCAGATTAATGCATTTTTAATAATCCCTGCCACACCGGAGGCGGTTTCCAAATGGCCGATATTGGTTTTTACAGATCCAATAAGGCAAGGGTTTTTTTTATTTTTGTGCCGGCCAATAGATCTGCCAATGGCGAGTGCTTCTATGGGGTCACCAATGGAAGTCCCTGTTCCATGCGCTTCTACATATTGAACACGGTCAGGGGTAATACCCTTCTCCTTAAGGGTCTGAAAGATTAAAGATTCCTGGGATTCTAGACTGGGTGCGGCAATAACAGGTGTCCGGCCGTCCTGGTTTGCCCGGGTGTTATGGACACAAGCATAAATTCTGTCCTGATCTTCTATGGCTTTTTTTAAGGGCTTTAAAAGGATCATCCCTGCACCTTCCGCCTTGACAAACCCATCGGCTGAAGCATCAAATGCCTTACATCTTCCGTCAGCAGACAAACCACCGAAATTGCTGAAACTGACAAAACCGGAAGGGTTAATCAGGCTGTTTGCTCCCCCTGCCAGAGCCATTTTGCATTCATTGTTCCAGATCGCCTGGCAGGCAAGGTGCATGGCGTGCAAAGAAGCGGAGCAGGCTGTGTCCACTGTCATGCTGGGGCCTGTAAAATTAAAAAAATGTGAAATTCTATTGGATAATAAACTTAAGACCGAACCAGTTGCTGAGTAAGGATTTGTTTTAATCGGATCAGTCGGGTTATGTTGCCCCACGGCAAATTCATAATTGCCTGCTCCTACATAAACACCTATGGAGTTTCGGCCGGTCAATTGTATCCCGGCATCTTCCAGTGCATGCCAGGCAGTTTCTAAAAGCATGCGTTGTTGGGGATCCATAAACGAGGCTTCTTTTGAAGAAATACCGAAAAATCTGGCATCAAACTCCTTTATTCCATCTACAAATCCACCCCACTTACTCCTGGATTTACGGGGATGGATTTTATCTCCTCCAAAATAAAAATCGATATTCCATCTATCCTCTGGAATTTGTGTAATGGCGTCAATTCCATTGATAAGATTTGTCCAAAATGTTTTTAAATTATTTGCAGATCCTGGAAAACGGCATCCCATACCCACTATCGCGATTGGCTCTTTGTTCATACTACTCCTATTCAGATTCAGATTCGGATAAAATCAAATTTTAATTTTACCCGATGGGATTTAAAAAAGCGCAAAAAATTATTACCGCACAAGAAATTTAAATCAATAATAAAATTATTTAATTGAGAATTGGCAAAACTATCTTATCCTGACATTCCGCTTCTCCAGGGCCTGGCTATCGGATTGTGCTTCTTTCCGTCAGGGCCACTGCTCACAACAAGGACATCTGTTCTATCCAGAACTGGTATTTTTTTAGAAGGATCTTTAATAAAATTCATTTTTCCCTCCATAAGGAAAATCGGGATAGCCACAGGGCCAACCCGTTATTGCTTCATTGATATTTTTTAAATTGAAATTATATCACAATACAACTTGAAATCAACAATTGAACTCTGTTTTTAAGGTTTTGTTCGAATAAAGATGACCAAGGGTTTTTTAAATAAACCTAGCAAAAAAGGTTTTTAGAATATTTTATAAAGCGATGACTATATCAAAAAGAATAAAGGATATTTCTTATTATCAGCTATTGGCATAATCCAAATTCAATTAAAAAACTGCATTGCAGGGATTAAAAGGCTAACATGAATAGGGATAAGTATCGCTTTTTTTGCGATTGTTTTTCCATTGAAGGGGCTGAAGATTATTGATGTGGTCAGTGCCTCCTTTTGATACAGGCTTGATATGATCCACTTCCCAACCATTATCTGAGTCTGTATTTCCATGCTCAGAATACTTAATCACATTTCCACATGTGTCCCACCGCCAAACATTTGGATTGTACTGGCTTCCATTATGAACGATCCGCTCCCCTTTTTCCCATACCGTTCGTTTTGCTTCTTCGTTTACTTCTTTAAAAGGGTATTGGTAGGCCATGTGTTTTCCTTTTTGAAAACGATTTTAAATAGTGATCAATATTTCAGTATCAAACCCAACAATTGTTGTAAATAGGTATAAACCCCTATTGTTAATGGAAAATCATCCTGATTTGGAAATAAATTGTGATCGGGGGTGATATTAACGCCACCATAAGGTTTCATTTTTTCTTTTATCAAAATTGTAATCTTTTGTTGCCTGTGAAAGATATTCTTTGATAGGCTCCCACAAGAGATTAACTCGTAGAATAAATTGATAACAATAGCAGTTAAAGTCATACGAATGGCGATAATTTTTTAGAAAGATAAAAAAATGATCAGACGAATTATTTCATTAACACCCTCCATAACAGAAACCCTTTTTGCATTGGGCGCGGGTGATCGGGTTGTCGGTGTCACTGATAGCTGCGATTTTCCCCAAGAAGCCAATGAAATAACCCATGTCTGTTCATGGTTTGATCCAGATATGGAGCGTATCGGAGAGCTAAGGCCTGATTTGGTCATAGGACTTGAAACAGCACACGGAAAAATGAAGGCAACCTTCAAAGCAGCAGGGATTCAACTTGTTTTGGTCAATCCTGTCTTTATGGTCGATGTATTTACTGATATTTTAAAGCTCGGGGTTTTTCTTGAATTACAGCAACCGGCACAAGCAATGGTAGATGATCTTTATCAACGATTAAATAAATTATCTGAACAGGTCAGGCAAATACCTCATGAAAACCGATTAACAGTATCCCGTGTTCTGGATGTTGAAAATGATGATTTGATTGTAGCCGGTCCGAAATCTTTTCAATTCGATGTGATCAAATGCGCCGGGGGTGTAAATGTTACCGACGGCATTAATGAAGCCTATCTCAAAGTTTCCTTTGAGCAGTTTAAAAGATGGAATCCGGAAATGATATTTTTCTGCGGATCAGACATGCGGTGGATAGAAAAAATCAGGGCTGATTCGCTTTGGCAGAACTTGAAGTCTGTGCAAACGGGAAGGATATACCAATTTGATTGCGGATTGACCTGCAGAACAGGCCCCCGGATCGTGGATATGGCCGAGTTGCTCTACAAGACGCTCTATGCCTGATTTGATGGCAATTATTTTTGTCTCAATAAAAAACACTTTGGCAGACCCTTCTTATTAAATTATATTTTCACCAAAGTTGATTTATTGAAATTTCTTTACAGGTATTAAAAATATTGATACCAAATTCTTAAACAATTTTTTTATATATATCTGATCGGATATCATTATAATTTATATGACATCCAGAACCGCACATTAATTTGTTAAGAGCATAAGGAAGGATATGGAATGGAGCTTATTATTGAACTAATAGTTTGGTTCATAATAGAAGTTGTGTTTTGGGGCATTATGTTCTGGACTGGATATGTGTTAACCCTAATTGTAACGCTTGGGCAATGGACACCGGGGCACACGGAAAGAGGCAAAGATAAGAAAAAAGAAAGTAGAAGGGAAACAAAGTTTATAGTTACTGCCATAATCGGAGCATTGTTTTGGATTGGGTTTGGGATAACATTAATAATTGTTATGAAAAACCCTTAACAAGCCAGTGCACCGGACTCGCTGAAGTTCGTCCGTGAACTCACAGTTACACCATAGAATATACAAATGAAAATACTTACGGAATTTAATCCAAAAATTGAATAAAAAATGTTCTGCTGCTCGCTCTATTATCAAAGAATATATTGACAAGAACCCACCTTAAAAAGGAATTTGTAAAAACAAATGAAGCACCTGATGAAAGCCAAACTGGGTATGTTATTGCGCTAATTTCGAGTCAACTTGGTCAAGTTAAAAATGATTATTTGCGACAGGTAATCAGTTATGATTATTCTGACAATAATTGGACGAAAGATAACTTTAAAGTGAGAGAAGGATACAAGGATATTGTAAATGAATTATTGACAAAAATCGTCTTCCTATCTATGTAAGTACTGTTGCCGCGGCATGAACATCCAGTGATAAATGTGGGAGTATTACTAAAGGGAAAACCGATCACGATTAAAGACGTTATTAAACAATAGATTTTCAACACATGCTATCAGAAGTGAGAATGGAAAACTACCATGGGTAATCAAAAAATCGGCTTTATCCGCAGTCCACAATCGAGCGCGTCGTTGATCAGTAAAATTATCGATGTCTCTTGTATCCTCACGATTCTTGTGCTCTGCCTTGAATACCGGAATATTGCGATTGGTCGGGATTATTTACAATCGGGAATTATCGGTGCGTTTTTATTTGTGGTAATTGCCGAACCGCTGGGGGTGTATTTGTCATGGCGAACCCGGGTTTATCTCAATCTGTTGGCGACAACTGTCTTTAGCTGGATTCTGGCCTGCCTGGTCATGATGATGATTGCGTTTTTTTTGAAGATTAGCGACCAGTTTTCACGGCTGGCCATCGGGTGGTGGTTTAGCAGCACGCTGATAATTCTATCGGTCTGGCGGGTGCTGTTAATGCGTGTGCTGGCGGTGGTTCGCAGCAAGGGGCAGAATTTAAAACGGGTCTTTATTGTTGGCTTGAATGATACCGGAATCCAATTATACGAACAAATTGAAAAATACAAAGAACTCGGTCTTGCGGTAACCGGGTTTTATGATGACCGTCAACCGAATCGTTTACCGGAAAAACATGGCGATAAACTATTGGGATTGATTCAGGAGGGCGTGGAACTCGCGGAACGCGGTGAGATCGATATGGTGTTCATTACATTGGCCTTAAAAGAACAGAATCGGATTACTGAAATTTTGGTCCAATTCGGAAATTCCACTGCCAATGTGTACCTGGCACCTGATTTTTTTCATTTTAATTTGCTCAATTCTAAATGGGGGAACATCGGCAGTGTTCAGACCCTTTCGATTTATGAGTCACCTTTTGAGGGGGTAAACCAGTTGGTTAAACGTGCTGAAGATCTTTTACTGAGTATTGCGATTCTCACCATCGTGGCGCTACCCATGCTGGTGATCGCCACTCTGGTTAAGCTATCATCCAAGGGGCCGGTCATCTTTAAGCAGCATCGGTATGGGCTGGATGGACAAAAAATATCAGTCTGGAAATTTAGAAGTATGACAACCTGTGAGGATGGGGATGAGGTTGTTCAGGCCACGAAGAATGATATGCGCGTGACGAAACTCGGTGCAATTTTGCGCAAGACGTCGTTAGATGAGCTGCCCCAATTTATAAACGTATTGCAAGGCCGCATGTCGGTGGTCGGGCCTCGACCCCATGCGGTGGCGCATAATGAAACGTATCGTAAAATTATTAATTATTACATGCTGCGACACAAAGTTAAGCCAGGGGTCACGGGGTTGGCCCAGGTGAATGGTTATCGTGGAGAAACCGATACCCTGGAAAAGATGGAAAAGCGGGTCGAATTTGATCTGGAATACATTCGCAGCTGGTCGGTCTGGTTGGACGTGAAAATCGTAATTCTTACCGTTTTTAAAGGCGTCACCGGTTCAAACGTATATTGACGTGCCCAAGCATCTATTGGTTACGCTTGTATCCGCCAGCAGCGATGGATTTTTTTTTAATGGGGCGGGGTCTGCGGGATCAGGCGGGGTAAACTCGCAACATAATTGGAGACAAAAATTAAGCAATCTCAATTCTTATATGGTGCAGATTATATCTATGATTTTTCTCTCTCTGGAAATCGAATCTGGGGATTTGGCAAGTGTGAGCAGACGAGGATTCTCCACACACTTTAATATTAATAAAATATCATCTATTACAAATTGAAAAAGGTGGACAATAGGTGGACAATAGGTGGACAATAGGTGGACAATAGGTGGACAGGGCAGGAATCAAAGTAAAAAGGCTCTCAACGAAAAACGTTGAGAGCCTTGTCTTTTATGGTGGGCCGTCAGGGAGTCGAACCCGGGACCTACTGATTAAGAGTCAGTTGCTCTACCAGTTGAGCTAACGGCCCATAAAATTAACCCGGCAAAGTTAACAGGCAAATTAAAAAATGTCAATAGATTTTTGAATTCCAAGCCTTGTCAAAAAGCGGTTGACCCTTTAATTGCAGGTTTGTTATACTGCATGTTTATAAACAATGAAATAATGATTTTTTTAATAAATGAAGGGGTAATATATGTCTATATTAAAATCAGAAAATCTTTTTAAGGAAGCTCAAAAATTAATTCCCGGTGGTGTAAACTCTCCTGTAAGAGCTTGTGGATCTGTGGGAGGACAGCCAATATTTATAGAAAAGGGCAACAAAAGTAACCTTTATGATGCTGATGGAAATAAATATATTGATTACGTGCTTTCCTGGGGTCCTTTAATTCTGGGACACAGACCGGACTGTGTTATTGATGCATTGAAAAAGGTCCTTGAAACTGGCACAAGTTTTGGTGCTCCAACTGAACTTGAGACAAAACTTGCCCGCCTTGTTATTGATATGGTGCCTTCCATGGAAATGGTAAGAATGGTAAATTCCGGAACTGAAGCCACCATGAGTGCGATCAGGCTTGCCCGGGGATATACTGGAAGGGATATTATCATAAAATTTGACGGGTGTTATCATGGTCATGCAGATACGCTTCTTATTGCAGCGGGATCAGGTGTTGCAACCCTGGGTATTCCGGGGAGTCCCGGTGTGCCTGATTCTGTTATTTCCAATACTGTATCCTTAAAATTCAATGATATTGAAGGATTTGTAAAATTTATGGAAGAAAAGGGCGACAGGGTTGCCGGAGTTATTGTTGAGCCTGTTGCCGGCAATATGGGCATGGTTCCTCCTGTTGACGGGTTTCTTGAAATATTGAGAGAATATACTTCAAAGTTTGAGGCAGTCTTGATATTTGATGAAGTTATGACAGGGTTCAGGGTGGCAAAAGGTTCTGCCCAGGGATTATTTAACATAACACCGGATCTGTCCTGTTTTGGAAAAGTTATTGGCGGCGGTTTGCCGGTCGGTGCATATGGTGGTTCAAAAGAAATTATGAATCATATTGCTCCTGTTGGGAATGTGTACCAGGCCGGTACCCTTTCCGGCAACCCTCTGGCAATGGCAGCAGGGATTGCAACGCTGACAGAGCTTCAAAAAAAGGGTGTGTATGAAGCGCTTGATAATAAGACTAAAAAGCTTATGAATGGGTTGCAATCTGCTGCTGACGATGCTGGGATACCTTTTAAAACTTGTCATTTGGGCTCTATGGCTGGATTCTTTTTTACAAGCATTGATGTATATAACTTTGATGATGCTAAAAAATGTGATCTGGATAGATTTGCAAAATTTTACAGGATTATGCTTGAAAAAGGTGTGTATCTTGCTCCTTCACAATTTGAAGCCTGTTTTGTTTCATTAGCACATTCTGATGAGGATATTGATCAGACGATTATAGCTGCAAGACAAACTATGGCTGCTCTTTAACCATAATGCTAAAAAATAGTATGCTAAAAAAAATACATTTAATTGCAGCATGTGGGACAGGGATGGGAACCCTTGCCTGTATTCTCAAACAGATGGGGTACATGGTATCCGGTTCTGACCAGAATGTTTATCCGCCCATGAGTGATTTTTTAAGTGAAAAGGGGATTTCGCTTTTTACGGGATATGACCCTTCAAATTTAGATCACAAACCTGATCTTGTGATTATCGGCAATGCTGTAACAAAACTCAATGTTGAAGCCCAGGCAGTGCTGCAAAGGGGTATTCCATATTTATCTATGCCCCAGGCGGTAAATAAATTTATTGCAAAGAATAAAAAAGTCATTTTAGTAACAGGAACCCATGGAAAAACAACCACTTCTTCTATCATGGCGCATATCCTGTTTGTGGCTGGAATGGATCCGTCTTTTATGATTGGTGGTATTTTAAAGGATTTTAATTCAAGCTTCAGAATAGGAAGCGGAGAATATATGGTGATTGAAGGGGATGAATATGATACTGCCTTTTTTGATAAAGGGCCTAAGTTTATGCATTATGACCCTGAAATAACCATTATGACTGGGATTGAATTTGATCATGCAGATATTTTCACAGGAATTGATCATATCAAGACTATTTTTTCTACTTTTGTTAAAAAAATAGAAAAATATAGTATAATCCTGGCCTTTAATAATAATGACAATTTAAAACAGGTCCTTGAAGGTTCTGTAGCATCTATTGAAACATATGGTGAACAGGCACAATGGTCTTTTTCAAACCATGTGCAGCAGAATTCAAAAACATTTTTTGACGTTCAAGGTCCCGACATAAAGGTTTCCATTGAAACAAATATGGTGGGAGAGCATAACCTTCTTAATTGTCTTGCCTGTATTGCTGCGGCAAAAAAAATGGGAATCAGCGATAGAAATCTTTGCAATGCTTTAAAAACTTTTTCCGGCATAAAAAGGCGGCAGGAGATTCGTGGTATTAAACATGGGATCACGGTAATGGATGATTTTGCCCATCACCCCACAGCAGTCAAAGAGACGATTAAGGCTGTAAAACCATTTTATAAAAAGGGCAGGGTGATTGCTGTTTTTGAGCCCAGAACCAACACAAGTATGAGAAAATTTTTTCAAAACACATATCCGGATTCTTTTTTGGATGCTGATATGGCGTGTATCTGTGAACCAGGTATTAAAAAAAACATACCCCAAAAAGATAAATTTTCCACAAGACAGCTTGTAGCTGACATTGAAAAAAAAGGAATAGAGGCATATTATTTTGAAGACAGCGATGCAGTTATCCGTTTTCTGGTATCAAAATTAAAACAGGATGATCTTGTTTTAATAATGTCAAATGGGGGATTTGATAATATTCATGTAAAATTGCTTGAGAAAATTGAATGAAAAAAAAGTTATACTTCGGGTTATTGGGATAGGCATTTTACATGCTGTTTTATATTTATATATTGTTCCCTTTGTGATTTATCCAAAGTTTGGCAATAATGGATTTATATTTGTAGTTGTAGTTGCCGTTATTATTTCTATAGCTGTCCTGGGAACAATTTTATTAGAGAAAAAAAATTAAAGGAGATAAAAATGAGTGTTATTGAGAAAATAGAGTGGGAACCCAAATATAGTGTTGATATTGAAGAAATTGATACTCACCAGAAGAAAATGTTTGAGTTATTCAACCAGTTGATTGATGTTGATAAAACACAAGAAGATTCAAAAGAATGCATTAATATAATTTCTGATATGAACGAATATGCTAAATTGTATTTTAGTACAGAAGAAAAATACTTGAGGAAAAAGGGATATCCGGATTTTAAAGCCCATGCAAAGGTACATCGTCAATTTATTAAAACTTCTATCAGTTTGCGCCGCGAAATTGCGGATGACATAGCAAATCTAACAGATGAAGTTATAATGGAATTAAGAGACTGGTTGATAAATCATATACTTACTTTAGATTCTTTCTATGTTCCATTTTTAAGGATTAATGACTATATTGAAAAATCAAAACGAAAAAAATAATGTTTTTTATTGTTTTGGATAATGATTGTGGACTGACAGAACGATTCTATGACAGGCCGGAAATATCATGAGCCAAAATATTGCATTTGATCTGGGTGATTTATTTGAGCAACATTTTTTTTCAAACCTGGATTATTTTTTTGCAAGATCCATGGCCAAAGCCTTTGATGAAAATGAATCTATAGTTTTAGTATCCTGTGCGCTTGTTTCAAAATTATTGTTTGAGGGCCATATTTGTATTGATATAAAGGCTATGTCCGGAACTGTTGTGTCAATATCTGAAACCAGCGATGATTTAATTAAATTTCCTGATTTCAATTCGTGGATAAATGCTTTACAAAATTCCTTAATGGTTTCAGATAATATTCAAACCCCACTGGTTTTGGATTCTGATCACAGGCTTTATTTTTCCAAATATTTTGATTTTCAAAATCGCTTGACCAAAAATATTACCCAGCGGTTTTTTTTAAAGCCCCATAAGATGGACGAGAACACAATTGATGAAATGCTTGAGTCATATTTTATGCCCCAAAATAAACATGTCATTCATCAAAAGCATGCAGTAAAGCATGCAATAGAAAATCATTTTACAATTATTTCAGGTGGGCCTGGGACTGGGAAAACATATGTCACAACTATTATAAAAAAAATATTTCTAACATATGCAAAAAAACAAGGCCTTCTTGTTCCTAAAATAATTAGTGTTGCTCCCACAGGCAAAGCTGCATCAAAAATGGACCAGGGGAGTACTATCCATTCAATTTTAAAACCTTTAAAAAATAGTCCTGGTTTTTATTACAATAAAAATAATACCTTGCATACTGATGTGATGATTATAGATGAAGCTTCAATGATTGATATAATATTATTGACCCGGCTTTTGGAAGCAGTTCCCCTGACAGCCAAAGTGATTGTTTTAGGTGATATTTACCAATTGTCATCTATTCAGGCCGGATCAGTATTCAGTGATATCTGCAGTGCAAAAGGGTTATCTGCCAATTTGTTTTTTCTTGATTATAATTTCAGATCAAAAGGAAAAACAGGAATTGAAAAATTATCAAAAGCTATCAATCACAATGATGTGCAAAGCATTGATGACATACTGACATCAGGCCTTTATCCTGATGTTGTGTTTGAAAGTCTTAATAGTAAAAGCCGGATTGACTATTCAGTTAAAAAGTTTATCTTAAATGGTTATAAACGATTTGTTTTGGCTGACACTGTTGAACAAGCACTCAATGTTCTGGATGATTTTAAAATATTGTGCGCCCATAATTTGGGAGAATTCGGAACATTACAAGTTAATCATCTTTGTGAAAAGATTTTGCGGGCAGAGGTTAATTTTGATATATCAGATAAGTTTAAAAAAATTATTATGGTAAATACCAATGATTATAAAAAAGGCTTGTTTAATGGTGATACGGGTATTGTTTTTGAGAGAAAAGAAGGGGCTAATACTTTTTTTAAAACTTTGGATGATTCCATAAAGCAATACCGCGTTTCAGATCTTCCAGGGTCTGATCCTGCTTTTGCAATAACGATCCATAAAAGTCAGGGATCTGAGTTCAACACTGTTTTAATGATACTTCCGGACAAGATTTCGCCTGTTGTTACAAGGCAACTTTTATATACAGGCATTACAAGGGCAAAAACAAAAGTAATTATTGTTGGAAACATAGATATTATTAAAAAGGCCATTAACCTGTCTGTAAAAAGAAACTCTGGTTTAACCATGTGTTTGGAAAGTGTCTTGAAAAAGAAATTTTAAGATAATGAAAAATAAACGAGAAAGAGAATATTTTGAAAAAAAATAAAACAATTCCTGAATTAATCTGGCAGTTTTTTAGTTCAGTAAAGCTGGCAGTCTACACGCTTGTGCTTCTTGCAGTCACATCCATTATCGGAACTATTATCCTTCAGAATGGGACCCCGCAGCAATACTTAAGAGAATATGGTGAAGCTGTTTACAATGTGATCAAGGTGTTTAATATCGATGATATGTACCATGCCTGGTGGTTCTTAGCCTTGCTTGTAATCCTGTGCATCAATATAGTTGTATGCTCAATTGAAAAGCTTTCCATTACTTGGAAAATTATCTTCCCAAAAAAAATCAAGTTTAACCCCGATAGATTTAGAAAACAAAAAAACCTTGAAAGCTTTTTTGTTGATAAAGATGCGCCTACCCTATTTAATGACTATGAAAGTTTTTTATCCAAAACTATTGGAAAGGTTATAAAAGAAGATACAGCTACGGGCACTGCAATGTATGCTGAAAAGGGAAGATGGACAAGAATGGGTGTCTATGTTGTTCATTTAAGTATCATATTATTATTAGTTGGTGCATTGATCGGTTCTTTATTTGGATTTAAGGCCAGTTTACAATTGAATGAAGGCGAGACATCCGATCGGGTTTTCCTTGCTAAAAACAGGATACCCTTAACGCTTGATTTTGCTATTCGATGCAATGCGTTTGAAGTCAAATTTTATGAAAATGGTTCACCGGAATTGTTCAGATCCAACCTCACTATTATTGAGGATGGCAAGGAAAGTTTTACAAAAGACATTATTATGAATCACCCCATTCGGTATAAAGGTATCAATATCTTTCAATCTTCTTATGGCTCAGGTACACCGGATAGGGTTGTTTTTGATATTATCAGGCAGTCTGATAAAAGCGTGACAAAACAAAGCATTAAAATCGGAGAAACAATTCAATTACCAGCAGATCAGGGTTTATTTGAACTGCAGGGTTTTTTGCCGAATTATGATTTCAGGGGTAATAATCTTGGGGAAGCGTTTATTGGAAAGATCACTTTCAAAGATGCCAAAGAAATTCAAATTGCAATCCCAATAAAATTTCCCACCTTTGATAAAATGCGTAAAGGAACATTTGCCTTTGTTGTCAAAGACTTTGAACAAAAGTACTATACCGGTCTTCAAATAACCAAAGATCCTGGAGTATGGTATGTTTATTTAGGGTTTATTTTTATGATTATCGGGTGTTGGGTAACCTTTTTTATGTCTCATCAGTCAATTTTTATTGAAATTGAAAAAACAGATGGTAATCGTTCAAAAATAAGTGTTTCAGGTACTACCAATAGAAATAACCAGGGAATGAAACTTAAAATTAAAAAACTTGTAAAAAAATTAAAGGATATATAACTCTTATGAACTCTTCCTTAGCATTATCTTCGGCAACATTTATTTATGCCCTGGCTTCAGTTTTTTATATCGGCTCCTTTGCCTTTAAAAAGCAAAGTCTTGCAAAACTTGGATTCATTATTCTTATAATAGGGTTTTTAGACAATACATTAGGGATTGTTTTAAGGTGGATCGAATCCTATCAGATGGGCTATGGACATGCCCCATTTTCGAATATGTATGAGTCTCTGGTGTTTTTTTCCTGGACGGTTGCGGTGTTGTATATATTTGTTGAATTCAAATATAAAGAAAGCGTACTTGGCGTATTTGCAACTCCTCTAATTTTTCTCGCAATTGCGTATGCTTCCATTGATCCGAATGCCAGCAGCAAAATCAGTCCCCTGATTCCCATTTTAAAAAGTAATTGGCTTATTGCCCATGTAATCACCTGCTTTTTGGGCTATGCAGGATTTGCTGTGGCGTTTGGTTTCAGTCTTATATATTTTGTAAAACCAAAAGATCCAAAGGCGACCTCTATCTATGCAAAACTTCCATCCTGGGAGGTCATGGATGAATTAACCTATCAAATGATTGTATTTGGATTTCTCTTTCTAACCATTGGCATTATAACCGGTGCGGTCTGGGCCAATTCAGCCTGGGGCAAATACTGGACCTGGGACCCAAAAGAAACATGGTCTCTCATTACCTGGATAGTTTATGCAGTTTTTCTGCATTTAAGAATGATGAGGGGCTGGCATGGGAAAAATTTGGCATTGGTATCTATTATTGGCTTTTTAGCCGTCATGTTTACCTTCTTTGGTGTAAATTATCTGCTCAGCGGACTCCACAGCTACGCTTAATCGTGTCGTTCATCATTGGCGTTGTCTTAATTTATCTTGACAAGAAAACAAGATATTAATATAGAATAACGCAAATTATGGACGGTGTTGCAAGACAGCAAAAGTTTGCTGTCTGCAAAAAAATAATCCATATAAAATCTGTAAGATTTTATATGGATAAATATGGTTAACGTATCATCAACATTTTAAATTGATGGAGTTTTCATGAGCGAGATAGAAAACAAAGCTGAAAATGGTTCCACGGAAAGTGCAGGGGAATGTACTGCCGGAGAAGCAAAAGATGACAAAGGGTTAGGACTCGGTGTCATCTTTTTTATTGTTGCATTTGTTGCATGCTTCTTGTCCGGTACGCTGCTGTTTCCCAAATTGCTCTATTCAAAAAAAGAGCAGCCTTTTAATTTTGATCACGAGCTTCATGCTGGTGAAGCAGGTGATTGCGAAACATGCCACTCTGTTAGGGAAGATGGTAGTTTTACCGGAATACCTAAGCTTGCTACATGTCTGGATTGCCATACAGAAGAACCTTTGGGCGAGACTGAAGATGAAGCTGTATTTACAGAAGAGTATGTATCAAAGGAAAAAGAAGTCCCCTGGCATGTCTATTCAAGACAACCGGATAGTGTCTTTTTCTCCCATGTAGCCCATACACAGGCAGCAGGAATGGATTGCGTATCATGTCATGGTCATATCGGAGAATCCACTTCTTCAAGACCATACGAAGAAAACAGGATTACAGGTTATAGTCGCGACATCTGGGGAAAAAATATCTTTGGGATTAAAAAACATTCCTGGGATCGTATGAAGATGGATGACTGCGCTGTGTGTCACAAAAAGGAAACCGGCCACCAGGGTTATTGTTTCCAGTGTCACAAATAAGAAACCTAAAACACAAGAATTCAAAAACTTTATAGAGGAATAATTTATGAAAGTTGACAGAAGAAGCTTCTTGGGCTTGGGACTTGGCGCAGCCGCTGGTATTGCAGTTTCCCCTATCGGGATGAAGCTGACAGATGATTCTTCCATCTGGACCCAGAACTGGCCATGGACTCCTGTCCCGGTTGACGGAGAAGTAAGCTATGAAAATTCAGTCTGCAGTCTTTGCCCGGGTAGTTGTGGCATCAGCATAAAGAAGATAGGCGGCAGACCCGTTAAGATTGAAGGATTGGCTGAGTATCCCATAAATGATGGTGGAGCCTGTCTCCATGGAATTGCCGGTCTTCAATACCTATATGACCCTGCCAGGGTAAAAACCCCATTAAAGAAAAATGGTGATAAATTCGAAGAAATTTCCTGGGATGATGCCATTGCTTTTGTTGCTGACAAACTTGGAGATATCAGGAAAAGCGGTGCACCTGAAAAATTGGCCTGCATAATAGATAAAGATCAAGGATCTGTTTCCGGGTTGTTTAAACGACTACTCAAAACATTTGGATCTTCCAATTTTTATACCATGCCAAGTCTTGAATCCTATCTTGAATTGACAGCGGCAACGCTTCATGGTGAGGGTGAAACCATTTCTTTTGATCTTGAAAATGCAAGCTTTGTTTTAAGCTTTGGAGCAGGGATAATCGAAGGTTGGGGATCTCCTGTAAATTGCTTTAAAGCAAATGCATCGAGAAAACAAAGACATGCAAAGCTCTATCAAATTGAACCCAGGTTATCCAATACGGCTGCTAATGCAGACAGATGGATTCCGGTGAAACCAGGAACAGAAGCAGATTTAGCATTGGGGATTTGCGCTGTTATCTTGAAAAATAAGTTGTTTGACAGTACGGCAACTGCAAATTTTAAAGGCGGGTTAAACAAATTTGGTGCGTTGCTCCAAAAGGATTATACGTCTTCAAAGACAGCTGAGATTACAGGCGTAAAGGCATCTGACATTGAAAAAATTGCCATTTTATTTGCCAAAGCAAAAATGCCGGTTGCAGTCTTTGGTAAAGGCAGAGGTGATGGAGCTCAAAGCTTAAAAGAGCTTGTAGCGGTCCATACATTGAACTGCCTGGTTGGCAATATCAATAAAAAGGGTGGTGCTTTTGTTCAGCAGAAAACCAATTATCTTGAGTTTCCAGATGAATCAATGGACAGCATAGCCGACAAAGGGTTTGGGAAAACTAAACTCGGACCTTATGTGAATCAGCTTATTGAAAAGGTGAATGCATCTTCTGAACCTGCTGTTGAAGCTCTTTTTGTTTATAATGCTAATCCTTGTCATTCACTGCATGATTCCAAAAATGCCAAACAGGCAATAGGGAAAATTCCTTTTGTGGTGAGTTTTTCTTCATTTCTTGATGAGACTGCTATGGAAGCAGATATTATCCTGCCAAGCCATACCTTTATTGAACGACTTGAAGATGTCCCATCCGGCGCAGGGCTTTCAAAGACTGTTGTAGGGCTTACAAAACCCATTGTTAAACCTTTATTTAATACGAAAAACCCAGGTGATGCTATACTTCTTATTGCAAAGGCATTAGAAGGAAGTATTGCCAAAAGTTTTGAATGGGAAAGTTATGAGGAATGTCTTGAAGGTGTAACTTCAAGCATTTGGGATTCTTTATCAGAAGAAGGGTTTGCCATCATATCCGAAGGCGTACCTTCCGGGTCAGCAAAAGTTAATATCTCTTTTCTTGCCAAGAATCCTTTAACTGTTCAGGCCCAGGGAGATTTTGCGCTAACTCTGATTCCAATCGATAATATGAGATTGATCAGTGCAGGCGTTGCAGCCTCTCCCTTTGCCATTAAAACGGTTTCAGATAAAGTTTTAATGGGCAGGGATATTGTCGTAGAAATTAATCCTTTAACTGCCAAAGGTCTCAAAGATGGAGGAACTGCAACTTTGACCACACCAATAGGCTCAGCCCGTGTTAAGGTTAATTTTAACGAAGGCACAATGCCGGGGGTTATTGGAATGGTTGAAGGCCTTGGTCATACCTTTGATAATAAATATGTCTCTAACAAGGGTATTAATGTAAATGACTTAATAGGTCCGGTAATTGAATCTGGTTCAGGACTGGATGCTGCCTTTGGAATTAAAGCAAAAATTTCCAAGGCTTAAAATTCCAGATGTTAATTATGGGATAAATTGCTAAAGAGGTTCTTAATGAAACAAGAAAATAATAAAGCATATAAGTTCGGAATGGTTGTTGATCTGGATAAATGCACAGGATGTGGTTCCTGTATGGTTTCGTGCATGTCGGAAAACAATGTACCGTTTAAGGACGACGAATCCGAAAAAAAGAAAAGTATTACCTGGATGCGTGTTTATAAATTGACCAATGGTAAAGCCTTCCCTGATACACAAGTCGTATATATGCCAAGACCCTGTCAGCACTGTGCAGGAAAAGGGGGCCATGGTCATTCACCATGCGTTTCTGTCTGCCCTGCAACTGCGACGGACTATGGCCATGACACAGGAATTGTCAGCCAGATTTATACACGTTGTTTTGGGTGTAGATATTGCATGGGGGCATGCCCTTACCATGCAAGGTATTTTAATTGGTGGGATCCTGAATGGCCCGAAGGTATGGAAAACTATCTGAGTCCTAATGTCTCTCCGAGAATGAGAGGGGTCGTGGAAAAATGCAGTTTCTGTTATCACAGGTTTCAGGCTGCAAGGGATCAGGCATATGCAGAAGGCAACAAGGATGAAATTGCTGAAGAAAATTATCAGACCGCCTGTACTACAGCCTGTCCTGCCGGTGCCATTGTGTTCGGAGATCTTAATAACCCAGCCCATCAAGTACATAAGATTGTTAAACCTGACCCCCACCCGGATCCAAGAAACAAACATGTTGTCGGAAAATCGAGAAATCCTAAAGTATTCAGACTTCTTGAAAGACTTGGAACCAATACAAAGGTCTATTATCTTTCTGAACGCGAATGGGTAAGAAAAGCCGGTGATAATTATCTGGATGGTGAATGGGATAAAATTAAGAATCATCATGGGGCTATAATATCTCATGATTAACATATCCAAAATCTTATTTAGGAGTGAATAAATATGGATTCTGCATTAATACCTGAAGGTGCAAAGCGCTGCTCATTTCCAAAGTTTGCAATTGGGATAGCCGTCGTTGGTGCTGTACTTCTCTGGGGCGTCTTTGCCATGGGCCTCATCTGGTGGAAAGGACTGAACCAGACCAATATGAACGATTACTATGGGTTTGCCCTTTGGATCTGGGCTGATCTTGCTGTTATTGCTGTTGGTGGAGGTGCGTTTTTTACAGGTTTGTTAAAATATATTTTTAAAATTGACGAGCTGAAAAATATTATTAATTTTGCCGTTATCATTGGCTTTATATGCTATAGTTCGGCTTTGTTAATCCTTGCCATTGATATTGGACAGCCGCTTCGAGGCTGGTTTATTTTCTGGCATGCCAATGTCCACTCAATGTTGACCGAGGTGGCCTTTTGTCTGTCAGCTTATTTTGCTGTACTGACGATTGAGTTTATTCCCAATATTCTTGAGAACAGGCAGGCCAACAAAGTGCCTTTCTTTCATCATCTTGCCCATAATATGCACGGAGTTATGGCAGTATTTGCTGCAACGGGAGCCTTTCTTTCCTTTTTCCATCAAGGATCCCTTGGAGGAGTTGCAGGTGTTATGTTCGGTCGACCCTTTGCTGTCAGAGAAGGCCTTTTGATCTGGCCCTGGACATTTTTTCTGTTTACATGGTCCGCAGCAGCATTTGGTCCTTGTTTTACCCTTTTGGTGACAAGAATTACCGAAGCGGTTACAGGTAAAAAACTGGTCAAAGATAATGTGGTTCATCTTTTGGCTAAAATATCCGGATGGATGATAGTTACCTACATCATTGCCAAGATTATTGACACTATTTACTGGGCAATGGTAACTGCCCCTAGTCTTGGATTTACCTTAAGCCATTTTTACACGAACAATAGTTTTTACGGATACTGGATTTTAATCACTGAAATTGTATTATGTGGTGTAGTTCCGGGTGCTATTCTTATCATGAAGTCCACAAGGGAAAATCCAAAGCTGCGATTGATGGCTATTATTCTTGGCGTCATTGGTGTCTGTCTGAACAGATGGGTCATGGTGCTTCAGATTATGGCGGTTCCCGTAATGAGTTTCGATACCTGGGCGCTTTATTTTCCAAGCTGGCAGGAAATTGCTACAACTATTCTTCCAATTGCTTATGGGATAATACTGATTGCAGTTGCGTATCGCTATCTTCCTGTATTTCCACAGGAAAAAGAACTTAACTCAGTGGAACCAGTAACAGAGGCAGAATAAGCCTTTTTATATAAAGGAGAAAAATTATGTTTCCATTTTGTTTTGAATGGGCATGGGACATCGGACATGCAATTTTCTTTGGTGGATTCTGGTATGCCATTGCCATTTTGGGTGCAGGAATGACATTCTGTATTTTAAAGGCAGCCTATGACACCATGAATGACAGTGGAGAGTCTCATCATTAAACTGTGATTTTTAATATAGAGTTTTACACTTGATTAAAGCGCATTCCAGGGCTGGTTTTAATAGTCTTGGGATGCGTTTTTGTTTTTTATAAAAGGAAAATTTTCGTAATTGTTTAGCCCGTTAAAAGAAGTAATCTTAAAGCCCTGTCTGATGGATATTTGCAGGAGGTTAAGCGTTTAGCATCGAAACAAATATCCATCGGATAGGGCGGTTTCAAGAATAAGAGCTGAATAGTTACAATTTTTCAAGGATAAAATATAAAAGAAATAAAATGTAAAATCTAAAATGGTACAACTAAAAGGACATATTGAACGCGTAACCTTTTCAAGTGAAGAGAGTGCCTTTTTTGTATGCAAACTAAAGGTGAAAGGCGAAAAGGATCTTGTAACTATTGTGGGTAATATGGTTAATCCAATCCCAGGCGAGGTTGTTGAGCTAAAGGGGCAATGGATTCTCCATCCCAAATTTGGCAATCAGTTACAGGTTAATCAATATAAAACTCTTGTCCCTGCCACCCAGCTTGGTATTCAAAAATACCTGGGATCAGGTCTGATCAAAGGAATCGGACCTGTTATGGCCAAACGGATTGTAAAGCGGTTTGGTATAAAATCACTGGATATAATTGAAAAGAGCATAGACAAGCTATCCTTGGTTGAGGGTATCGGTAAAAAAAGAGTTGAAATGATCCAACAGGCCTGGGAAGAGCAAAAGGAAGTCAGATCAGTCATGCTGTTTTTGCAGTCCCAGGGGGTAAGCACTGCCTATGCTGCGAAAATTTTTAAAACCTATGGCCAGGATGCAATCCATATTGTAAAGGAAAATCCTTACAGACTTGCCCGGGATATATTTGGCATAGGGTTTATAACTGCAGATAGTATTGCTGAAAAGTTGGGCATGGAAAAGAATGCCCCCCAGCGCATTGAAGCTGGAATTGAATATTTGTTGCACAAGCTGGCTGATGAAGGCCATGTTTGCTGTCCATATAATGATTTGTGTCAGAAAGTTCAACAAATGCTTGAGGTAGAAAAACCGATTGTTTTAAAAGCTGTTGCCAATTCTTTTCAGGCAAACAGGATTGTTATTGAAAATGTCACAGAGAATGCCGATGAAGATGATAGCGAAGATGCAAATGAAAATGTTGGGGGAAGACAAAAAAACAATAAACTTGTTTTTTTAAATAAATACTATGTGTGTGAGACAGGAATTGCAAAAAATTTTAAACGAGTTAAAAATTCTTGTAAAAGTGTCAGGGAAATTGATTTAAACAAAGCCATTAAATGGGTTAAAAGCCAAATTAAGATTACACTTGCCAAAAAACAGGAAGAGGCGGTTAAAAAGTCTTTAAAAGAAAAGGTTTTAATTATTACGGGTGGTCCTGGTACAGGTAAAACAACTATTATCAATGCCATAATTAAAATTTTAAAAAAGGCAAAGGCAAAAATTTTACTTGCCGCTCCCACTGGAAGAGCAGCTAAAAGAATGAGCGAAGCCACCTGGACAAGGGCACAGACCATTCACAGAATGCTTGATTATTCAATAAAGGAAGCCGGATTTAAAAAGAATGATAAAAACCAGTTAAAATGTGATGTGTTGATAATTGATGAAGCTTCCATGATTGACACTATTCTTATGCATCATTTGTTAAAGGCTGTTCCCAAAGAAGTAACTCTTATTTTTGTCGGAGATGTAAATCAATTACCTTCAGTAGGTCCTGGAAATGTATTAAATGATTTGATCAAGTCTAATACCTTTAGTGTTGTTGAGCTTGATACTATTTTCAGGCAGGCAAGAAAAAGCTTGATTATTGTCAACGCGGACAGGATCAATAAGGGGTTGTTCCCCGTTGTGGCAAATGATAGTAAGAAAGGTGATTTTTATTTTGTTCAAAAACAAGAACCTGAAGCCGTCTTAAAAACCATCATGGATCTTGTAAAAATCAGAATACCAAGCAAATTTAATGTTGATCCTATAGATGATATCCAGGTTTTAACACCCATGCACAAAGGCATTGTGGGAGCTTTTAATCTGAATCAGGAACTACAGAAAATTTTGAATCCAAATACAATAAAGATTCAAAGGGGAAACAGAGAATTTAAAATTTCAGATAAGGTGATGCAGATTCGCAATAATTATGACAAACACATCTATAATGGTGATATCGGCAGAATTGTTGATATTAATTTTATTGATCAAAAAGTGCAGATAAATTTTGACGAAAGGGATGTGGAATATGATTTTTCCTCCCTTGATGAAATTGTTCATGCCTATGCTGTCTCTATCCATAAATCTCAAGGTTCAGAATATCCTATCGTAATAATACCGGTTGTGACTCAGCATTATATCCTTTTACAAAGAAATCTGATCTATACGGCAGTAACAAGGGGCAAGAAACTGGTTGTGCTTGTGGGAACAAAAAAAGCACTTGCTATGGCCATCAACACTGTTAAATCCTTTAAAAGGCATACACGGCTATGGCATCGTTTAAAGCAGTCATAAGTGCCAACTTATCATAAATTTTTTAATGAGACCTCAGAATATAAAAAATGGGGGCCAAAAAAACAGCCCCCATTGCTATTTTTTATTTCCAGCTGTGATCCAGAAAATAGCCCAGGCAAGAAAGACAGGCATAATCCCAAAGGAAACAAATAATATCAGGCCTTGGTTCCAGGGTTTTAGGTAAAGGGCCATGGCTATGGGATAAATTAGGGTGACTACGATACTTAATCGCATTTTTGGGGAAAGTTTTTTAAGTTTGTTTGCAGAAGATACTTTTTTGTCTGGCTCACCTTTAAAAAATCTTGGTATAATTAAGATACAGACAATCAACAGCACTAAAATAAGAATTTCGCTTATCCCGGTCAAGAGTAACTCCTTTTAATTTTTTGACCCGCTTTAATAATGACTTGATCCATCCCAGCAATGAGTGCACAGTCTCTTTTTGGGAAGACCGATGGCTTCAATCAGATCTTCCAGTTTCTGATATCTTATGCTGGTGAGCTTAAGCCTTTCTGTGATTTTATTGATCATGGCCATGTGTTTTTTTGAGCCGTCCTGCGCATAGTCTTTAAGGTCTGAATTGTCGGTTCCTTCAAGTTCATAAATGGCTTTTCTGCCTGCAAGGTCAAGGGTTGATCGGGATGTTGAAAAATTTAAAAACTCACATGGATGAATAAGGCAGGGGCAGGCAATTCTCATATGAACTTCTTTTGCACCGTATTCATATAAAATCTGGGTATTATCTTTTAGCTGAGTCCCTCTTACAACTGAATCATCACAGAATATGATACTTTTTTCTTTTATGATTTCTTTGATAGGGATCAGTTTCATTCGAGCCACAAGGTCTCTCATTTCCTGATTCTGGGGCATAAAGCTTCTGGGCCATGTGGGTGTGTATTTTACATAGGGTCTCATATAGGGGATTTTGCTAAAATTGGCAAATCCAATGGCATGGCCTATCCCGGAATCGGGAATACCTGCAACAAGATCTGCCTTTTCAGTTTCTCTTTTTGCCAAAGCCGCCCCACAATTATACCGAACCTGTTCAGTGTTAATACCCTCATAGGATGATGCAGGATATCCATAGTAAACCCACAAAAATGAGCAAACCTGCATCTCGTCTCCCGGAGGCTGAACCTGTTGGATACCTTCTGGGGTCATAAAAACTATTTCATTGGGGCCGACATAGTATTGGGTTTCAAAACCAAGATTGGAAAATGCACTTGACTCAGAGCTTGCTGCAAAGGCATCATCTCTTTTGCCAATGATAATCGGAGTTCTCCCCAGCCGGTCTCTGGCTACATAAATACCGGATTCCGTTAAAACCAGCATTGAACATGATCCCTTAATATTTGTCTGGGCGTTTAAAATTCCTTCTACAAAAGAATCCTTCTGGTTGATGAGAATAGATACAAGCTCTGTCGGGTTGATGCCACCCTGACTTGTTTCAGCAAAATGAATATTCTCGTCAAATGCTTTTTGAGTCAGTTCTTCAAGATTTACAATTTTGCCAATGGTTACAACTGCAAATTTTCCAAGGTGGGAATGAACCATGATGGGCTGGGAATCAGTGTCACTGATAACGCCTACCCCCATTGTCCCGGGCAGTTTGTCAATATCCGGTTCGAATTTTGATCTGAAATAAGCATTTTCAAGACTGTGAATCGTTCTATGAAATCCATCTTTATCCACTGTTGCCAGACCACCGCGTTTGGTTCCAAGATGTGACAGATAATCTGTTCCATAAAAAAGTTCTTTGTTACATTCTAACTTAGAAGCACAACCGAAAAAACCGCCCATAATATTATTTTCCCATTTTCAATAATTGATCATCTATCTATCTTGATTTTCATTTCCATTCCAACAAGATCAATTAATAATTATAATTTAAGAAGTCAAATAAATAAATTTTTCAAACAAGTGATTTATTCATGAATAACAATTTTTTGAACAAATTCGGCCATGACATTTAATACAATTTTTTGTTGTTCAAAATGTGGAGAATGGCTGCAATCATCAATCAGGCACGTTTTAACATGTTTCACCCGGCGTTGAATAGACCTGATCTGTTTGACAGTTCCATATTGATCGTTTTTTCCCTGGATGGCGAGCATGGGGATTTCAATCTTATTTAAATATTTTTCAATATTCCAGTTGATAAATTTGGGAGCAAGCCAGACATCGTTCCATCCCCGGAAAGCATTTTCTGTATTTCCTTTATGATATTTTTCAAGCCGTTGTTTTAAATCTTTGTGTTCATAATAAGATTTTGCCTGCTTTATGCTCTCCACAGACTTTTGTTCGCAAAAAACATGGGCCGCTTCAGTGATCAGGCCTTTGAGTCCTTTTGTATAAGGGCTTCCGCTAAAGATTATTCCAATGGAGCCGCCATCTGAATGCCCGATGAGGATATAGTTTTTTATGCCGGCTTTTTTTATAATGTTCGGCAGGATACGCAAGGCTTCTTTGTGCATGAAATTTATTTTCCAAGGAAGAGGGCAGGGGTCTGAACTGCCATATCCAAACCTTGAAAAAATAAGGGCCGGGCACCCTGTTAGCCCGGACAGTTTTTCCGGGAAATTTTTCCACATCCGGGTACACCCGAGACCTTCATGCAAAAAAATCAGGACAGGTCGGTTTTTTTCTTCTTTCCTATGCCATTGGATCTCGATTTTTTGGGAATTGAGTTTTAAAAAATCTGTCATGTTTTTAATCTGTTTTAGTGTTTAATTTGTTATTGTTTAATCTGTTATTGGTTTTTGCTTTTCATTAAGGTGTCATAGGCATTTTGGATTTCTTTAAATTTTTTATTGGCAAGAATAGAAAATTCTTCACCCAGATGGGACAGCTTATCAGGATGGTATTTTTTTATGGCTTCTCTATATGCGA
>Ga0233430_1000862_pt1 | contig 49129 bp, 49 predicted proteins | sample SI_118_April2016_2_FD_179883 | JGI IMG/M metagenome (GOLD analysis project Ga0233430, IMG submission 179883) | Seawater microbial communities from Saanich Inlet, British Columbia, Canada - SI_118_April2016_150_MG | ecosystem: Environmental > Aquatic > Marine > Inlet | place: Canada: British... | reverse complement strand
GATCCGACCGTACGATATAGGACGGCGGAAGCTCAACGGATAAAAGCTACTCCGGGGATAACAGGCTAGTCTGGTCCAAGAGTTCACATCGACGACCAGGTTCGGCACCTCGATGTCGGCTCGTCCCATCCTGGGGCTGGAGAAGGTCCCAAGGGTTTGGCTGTTCGCCAATTAAAGGGGCACGCGAGCTGGGTTCAGAACGTCGTGAGACAGTTCGGTCTCCTATCCGCTGTGGGCGCGGAAAACTGAGAAGGCCCTTCCCTAGTACGAGAGGACCGGGAAGGACGAACCTCTGGTGCACCAGTTGTCTTACCAAAGGCATCGCTGGGTAGCTAGGTTCGGTTTGGATAAACGCTGAAAGCATCTAAGCGTGAAGCCGTCTTCAAGATTAGTTTTCGTTGAAACTCCTCAGAGACTATGAGGTTGATAGGCAGCAAGTGTAAGTGTAGCAATACATTCAGCTGAGCTGTACTAATAAGTTGATTTGTATGACCACTATAATGCTAATATTAATACTAGTATTGTGTGATTTTCTTTTATGTTTCTAATATTACTGTGATAATATATCTCTATATTTAAATGGAGGTAAAGTCCTGGTGACTCTAGCGCAGGGGCCACACCTGTTCTCATCCCGAACACAGAAGTTAAGCCCTGCCGCGCCGATGATACTACTCCGTGGGAAAGTAGGTCGTCGCCAGGACCTTGCCTCCATTTTTTTAATACTTTAAATCCGCGATGACCTACTTTAAATTTATCTCTTTTACAAAAGCCTGCCCCGTACATCATTTGTGATGATACGGGGTCACCAGGACCTTGCCTCTATTTTTATTTTTTGTGATATACTATTCATATGAATGAATATGATTCTTTAATTATTCAAGAGCAATTAGTTTATACGAATACCCTTTCTACTTGGGTTGTAGTTCTTGTTATGACATTGCTTGGTATTTACTGTGTAGCTCTTTTAATTGGCTTAATTATGTGGCTCTCCGGAAGGGTGGCTTTAAGAAAAAAAGACTTGGATAATGATAAAATAATTAAATTCAATAGAATACGGAAAACGGGAATGATTTTAGTAGCTGTTTGTATAGTTCTATTCGTGGGCATTTGGTTATTTCTAGAATTTGGTCCAAAGCTTGCTAGTGGAAATATTTAAAAGTAGGAACTCATTATCAGGGTTCTTTTTTATTTGTTAAAAATAGCTAAAAGATGCTAAAATGAAGACAACTATATGCAAGTTGTCTTTATTTTATTTACAATTTTTTTGATATTAGCGGTGCTTATGGTTTGGAGTTTATCAACCATGGTTGGTTTAATTCGAGCTAGAGGTGTCCCCTTTGTTACATTAAGAAAGTCACAACTTCAAGCCATTGGCAAGTACGTAAAATTGAATCCATTTGATCGGCTAGTTGATCTTGGCTGTGGTGATGGGCGAGTTTTGCGCTTGTTCGCTCGTCAGGGAGTCAAAGTTTTGCATGGCTATGATGTGAATCTTTGGGCTTGTTTTCTGGCTGGTTCTATTAATTTTATAAAAGGCGTAAAGGCTGAGATTTATTTTAAAAATTTTAATCAAGTCAATCTAAAAGAATATAACATTGTATTTTGTTATTTGCTGGAAGGAAGTTTGAAAAGATTGAGAGATAAGTTTGACAGAGAGTTGAAGCCTGGAACAAAGGTTGTTTCTTATGCCTTTGAAATTAAAGATTGGAGAAAGCCGAAAATTATTTATACAAACTTGGAAAACAAAAAATTAGGAAGAATCTTTATTTATACAATATAAAATTTATGTCAAAAGAAAAATTTGGTGGAGCCGGAGAAAAGTACCATTCAATGTTAGCAAAATGGGAAAAGAAATTTGTTTACGCCTTTGTAGATAAAATCCCAAAGTGCATTGAGACTTATCATTTAACCTATTCGACAATTCTTTGGAGTCTACTTATTGTTTTATTTGGTTATTTAGCCATGCAAAATATAAATTGGTTGTGGGGCGCAGCTGTTTGTGTTGCTTTGCAATACATTACAGATCTTTTTGACGGCGCTGTTGGTAGAAGGAGAAATACTGGCCTAATTAAATGGGGTTTTTACATGGATCACTTTTTGGACTTTATCTTTTTGTGCTCTGTGATTATTAGTTTCTGGTTTGTTTTGCCTGGGACATATAATTTATATTTATTTTTCTTGCTAGCAATTTTTGGTGCGTATATGGTAGATTCATATTTGAGATTTGCGGCAACTAATAATTTCAAGATAACTCATTTGGGATTTGGTCCAACAGAAATCAGAATTGGTTTTATAATTGTGTACTTATCAAACATCTACGGTGATAGACCCTTCTTATCAACTTTGGTTCCATATCTATTTATCGTCGCATCACTTGGTTTAATTTATGTTGTTTATAAAAATCAAAAAGAGATTTGGTTCATGGACATGAAGATTAAAAAAGAGTCAGAAGAAAAATAAAAATGAACGGTAAAATTATAATTTTAGCTGGAGGAAAAGGCACAAGAATGGATGCAGACATTCCCAAGGTTTTGGTTGAAGTTTCTGAAGAGCCGATGATTGAACATTTGTTGCGAGTAATTGAGGATAAGCCAATGGTGGTTGTTGGTTTCCAATCAGAAAAAGTAAAAGATCAACTTGGAGATAGGGTGGAATACGTGCTTCAAAAAGAGCAATTGGGAACTGGTCATGCTGTGGCTTGTGCTCAAAATCAGCTAAGAAGTTTTGAAGGACCAATTGTTGTTTTATATGGAGACCATCCATTAGTGAGCAAGGGGACGATTGATAAGTTGTTCAAGTTGTATCATGAAAGTAAGGCTAATGTTTCGATGTTAACAACGGAATTGAGTGATTTTGATGATTGGCGAGAAGGGTTTCACTCTTTTGGAAGAATTATCCGTGAAGGAAATAATATTGTGGCTATTAGAGAGATGAAAGACTCTTCTGAGGAAGAAAAAAACATTAAAGAGGTAAATCCTGGGTATTATTGCTTTGACTCTCAGTGGCTTTGGGAAAATATTGATAAGTTAAGAAATGAAAACAATCAAAATGAATATTACTTAACAGATTTGGTGGAATTGGCAGTAGCGCAAAATGATTTTATTCCTTCCTTTAAAGTTGAGGCTAAAGAATGTCTCGGAGTAAATACAAAAGAACAACTAAAGTTGATAGAAAAATTTCTAGAAAAGTAATTATGAAAAAAGTTGTAACAATTGGCGGTGGAACAGGGCAGTTTACTTTACTTTCGGCGATTAAAGATTTGAAGATAGATTTAACTTCAGTTGTTTCAATGACAGATAGTGGTGGGAGTACTGGTCGTTTGAGAGATGAGTATGGTGTTTTGCCAACTGGTGATGTATTGAAGTGTTTAATTGCTCTTTCTCGATACAAAGATGCTAGAGATATTTTACAAACTCGTTTTTTGAAAAAGAAAAAATTAAAAAATCATAATGCTGGTAATTTATTACTAGTTTTTTTGTCTCAGTATTTAAGTGGTGATTTTCCTAGCGCGGTTGAAGCTTTGGGGGAGATTTTGAAAATAAAAGGAACGGTTTTGCCTGTTACAACAGATAAGGCAACTCTTGTTGCAGAATTGGAGAATGGAAAATTAATTTATGGCGAAACTAATATTGATGTTGTTAAAGAAGATCGGGATAAAATAAAAAAAACATTTCTGGTTCCTCATGGCGGAGATTTAAAAGTTCATGAGCCTGTAGTTAAGGCTATTGAGTCCGCAGATTATATTGTGGTTGGTCCTGGAGACCTTTATACGAGCCTTGTCCCTAATTTTTTAGTTCCAGGCGTTGTAGAAGCAATTCAAGCGTCAAAAGGCAAGTTGATTTATGTTTTAAATATTATGACTAAACATGGAGAGACTGATGATATGAAGGGAGAAGAGTTTATAAAAATAATAGAAAAACATTTGGGTCGCAAAATTACTTTAGTTTTGGCGAATAATCAATTACCAGAAAAGGAAGTAGTTGATAAATATAAAAAAGAAGGTTCCGAGTCAATTCAAATTTCAAAAGAGAGAAAAAATATTTCAAAAAGAGATTTACTTTCCCCAGGAGATTTGGCTCGTCATGATATTGGGAAGTTAAAAGGTGTTTTGAAAGAAATTTTAGTTTAAAAGAATAATAGTTTTTCGTCCAAAGAAGTAAAAGGAATTCCCTTGGGAAATTTAACCTCTCAACTTTTTGCAAATATTTATATGAATGAATTGGATCAATATGTTAAGAATTCAATGGGAATAAAATACTATATAAGATATACTGATGATTTTGTGATAATTCATCATGATGAAGCGTATTTAAGGAAAATCATTTTTGAGATTGCTTCTTTTTTGAATAAAAATTTAAGATTGAACTTACATCCTCGAAAAGTTTCAGTTAGAAAAGCAAATCAAGGTATTGATTATTTGGGATACATTGTTTTTCCTCATTTTACTTTACTTAGAACAAGAACAAAGAAAAGATTGTTAAAAAATATTTCGAATAAAATTATTAAGTGCCAAAAGAGAGATGATAGTTATTTTTCTTTAGTTCAAACAGTTGCTTCGTATTCAGGAATATTGAATCATTGTCGAGGCTTTGGTATTCATAAAGATATGGCAAGTAGACTTAATCAGTTTGAAATATATGATCTATATGATAAGATTTGAGCAATAAGATAAAATATGCAAACAATTGCAGATCTACATCTACATTCAAAATATTCAAGAGCGACTTCACCTCAAATGGAACCAGAGATGATGAGTCTTTGGGCAAAGAAGAAGGGAATTGACATTCTTGGGACTGGAGATTTTACACATCCTGCATATTTGAAAGAACTCCAATCAAAGTTAACTGAAGATGGTTCCGGTCTTTTATCTCTTAAGCAATCTAGTGACAAGTTACTAGTTACTAGTCCCTTGCGCTTCATGCTAACCGGAGAAATCTCTTGTATCTATAAACATAATGACAAAACACGAAGAGTTCATCTTTGTGTAAATATTCCTGATTTCAAGACTGCAGAAAAGATTAACAAGGAGTTAGAAAAACGTAAATGCAATATTAGATCAGATGGAAGACCAATAATTGGTTTGTCAGCTAGAGATTTAACTGAACTTTGTCTAGAGGCTAATGAAAAGACAACAATTATTCCTGCTCACATATGGACTCCTTGGTTTGCTGTCTTTGGTTCTAAGTCTGGTTATGATTCTCTAGAAGAATGTTTTGAAGACATGACTCCACATATCTATGCGGTGGAAACAGGTATCTCTTCTGATCCAGAAATGAACTGGAGATTGTCTCAGTTGGACAATATTACGTTACTATCTAACTCGGATGCGCATTCGCCAGCCAATCTTGGGAGAGAGGCAAATGTATTTGATTTGAAAGAAAGAACTTATGATGAGATTTATGAAGTTATAAAGAATAAGGACCTAAAAAAGTTTTTATATACAATTGAGTTTTTTCCTCAAGAAGGGAAATATTATTTTGATGGACATCGTGCTTGTAATTTCTCATGTTCGCCACAAGAATCAAAAGAGAAGTACAAAAATATCTGTCCAAAGTGTAATCGACCATTGATTTTAGGAGTAAATTATAGGATTGATGATTTAGCGGATCGAGACTTAGGATTTAAACCAAAAAACAAAGTTCCTTTTAAAAATATAGTTCCTTTGCAGGAGATAATTGCAGAGGTTTTGCAAAGAGGAAAGAAGACAAAGGGTGTGACTGCTATATATGAAGATATGATAGAGAAAGGTGAGAATGAATTTAATATTTTGTTAAACCTAAAGAGGGAAGATCTAGAAGAAATTTCAAACGATATAATAGCTGAAGGAATTTTACGTGTAAGAGAGGGGAAAGTAAATATCGAACCTGGTTATGATGGTGAATTTGGTGTGGTAAAGGTTTTTTAAAGAAAAAAATGAAGTAAAAGAAAAATGCGCATGTTAAATGCGCATTTTCTTATAGGGCTATTTTTTCTTACGTTTTGGAGCTGCTTTCTTTTTCTTTGGAGCAGCCTTACGTTTTTTTGGAGCTGCTTTCTTTTTCTTTGGAGCAGCTTTTTTCTTCTTTGGAGCTGCTTTCTTTTTCTTTGGAGCAGCTTTACGTTTTTTTGGAGCAGCTTTTTTCTTCTTTGGAGCTGCTTTCTTTTTCTTTGGTGCGGCTTTTTTCTTCTTTGGAGCTGCTTTCTTTCTCTTTGGTGCAGCTTTCTTTGTAGTCTTTCGAACTACACGTTTTTTCTTTGGAGCTGCTTTCTTTCTTGGTGGCATATTAGTTGTCCTCCTTAAAAGTTTTTAAAGAATTAATTTTTGTAATTACTTTAAAAAACCTTGAAAGCTATTTATTTCTTAATTTTAAATTACATTTATTTTTTCACCTTAATTATAAAACTTTTTGCACTTATAGACAAGTTTAAAAAGTTAAATGGGGATAAGTTTGAAAATATTTTTTAAATTAAAATTTATTTTATGTTTTGAAATGGAAAAATATTTTGTGAAAAAAAACTTTTATTTTTTTTACGGGCATGAAAGTTGTGTGAAAAATGTTTTCACTTATTTAAGAATATTTGTTGGTGAAAAAAGAAAACGAGATAGGAAAATAGTAAAAACGAATTTCACAAAACAAAAACAGCTTTTTTGCCATGAGCTGTTTTAGATTAATCGCCAAAGTGTTTCGAAAATCTGTCGGTGCATTTTGCAAACCTCAGGATCTTCTATTACTATCATAATGTTTTGGTTTTGTTTGTAGGTTGCGTATTCAATTTTACCGTCATACATATCCATTCCTGCTTGAAAGGGGGATTTGTCTTTTGGCAGAATTTTGATTTCTGTGTTTTTGTCATTCTTTACTATCTCCTTGATTTTTCTGGAGCTTGGAGTATCAGCTGCAATTATTTTTTCTTTTACATCATATTTTTCTATGGCTTTAATGTGTTGCTCTAGTATTTTTTTGTTGGTGAGGAGTAGTGAGTCTCGGTTGACGTACGTGTAAATTGTTTCTTTGGTTTTGTACTTCGTTTCAAAAAGCTCAGCAAGCTCGTCAAGGCCTTCGTAAAATTTTATACCTGGTTTTTTGTTCGTGATGTTAAATGTTCCGGCAAGGCTATTGATTACATTCTTATATTCATCTGTTAGTTTGTTGAATTCTAGTTTTTGATCTTCAAGCAGGCTGTTGAGCTTGCTTGGATCCTTTGCATTGTAGAAGGCATTACGTCCTTCTTTTTTGTATTCAATTAAATCTTTATCAATTAGTAGATTTAGGCTGCCGTGAATTGTTGTTCTGCTAAATTCGGTTCCTCTAATAATATCAGAAACTGAAAGTTCTCCCTGGTTGATTAAAAGGGAATATATTTCTGAGCTAGGGGCGTCTAGTCCAAATTTAATTAAAGATTCATGAATTGACATTTTTTTGTCTAAATTTACGTTATTTAGCATTAATGTTAAATAAGATATATTTGTAATTTTCTCTAATTCTACCTCCATCATAGCATAGTTAAGCTGAAGTGTCAAGTAGCTACTTTACATGTTTTATACCAATAAAACCTCTAATTTTAGCAAAGGGTAAGATTAATATAAGTCTCTAGGTTGACATTGTTGTGCTTTTCTGGTATAATTCTGTTTGTTGAGAGGTCAACATGAACATTACATCAAATCAAGGAGAATCCCATGTACACGAAGGAAGGTGTCTTGCAGGTAGCCGAGCGTTTCTGGAATCCCATCATGCGTCGTCTTCGTAAGGAGCGTGGACGGAATTTAACTGGAACGTCTTGGGGGCATTTCAATCTGCCGAATAGCAGTGCTCCTGGTCGGATGTTTCCACTTTGCTTTATGCGGACGGCTGGTTGTCGTCACGCCTTGGCTGGTGGTTGCACCATGTGTGATTACGGTGGTGCTCCCAAGCGTCCGTCGCTCGAGAGTCAGATGGTCGCCGCAAAGGACATGTGCGATCACATCGAGGCGGGGAATGAAGGTCATTCGGACTACGCGCTGTTCAATGTGAATGGCATCGGTAGTTTCTTTGACTCTCGCGAGATTCCGGTGGAAGTGCGGCATTACATTCTTGGTCGTATCGCAGCTAACGTCGGCAGCTTCAAAAAACTGGAGATGGCGACAGAGACTCGCTTCGAGTTCATGAACGAAGAGATCCTGGCGGAGCTTCGCGAGTATCTTGGTTGGGAGGCGGTCATCGAGATCGGCTTCGGACTGGAGAGTCTTAACGATCTGGTTCGAGAAGGCGCGATGAATAAGAAGCTTGATAAGAAGTGGGAAGAGAAGATCGCGCTGATGCGTCGTTATAACATCAAGATCTGTCTTCACTTTCAGCTCAAGCCCCCGTTCTTGACCGAGCGCGAGACAGTCGATGAAGTAACGAACACTATCAAGTACCTGATTGAGCAGAAGTTGGCTGATAACATCATCGTTATGAGCATGAACATTCGTCAGGCGACTCTCGTCGGCAAGATGTATGAGGCTGGCGAGTATGAGTTGCCAGGGTATTGGACGGTGGTCGAGATCATGCGTCGCCTGACTTCAGAAGAGTGCAGGCAGGTTCACTTCTTTGGCTTCATTACGCCTCGACCAGAAGTGGTTGTGGGTGGTGGTTGCGACGAGTGCACCGATCAGATCAAGTGGAAAATTCTTCGTTTCTCGGGACAGCCAGCGGAGCGAGAGGAGATTCTTCGGATCGCAGATGGTATCAATTGCGATTGTAAGCGCGAATGGCAGATTCGCTACGAGCGAAAGGCGACCAATAGTCTGGAGCAGCGTCTCGTTGAGGCGCTCGACAGTCTTGGTCAAGAGTACCTTGGCAAGTCCTTCAAGGACATGCTCGCCGAGGTTCTCTAATTTTCACCAGGGCGTCGTTCTCACATGAACGACGCCCGCTTCCTAAAGTATGTTTATGTGAAATGTATTTTAGGAAGTAATAAGTATTTATATGTCGGTGTCTATGTGAAGTTCGTTAAAATACACACAAACAATTTCCTTGTGAGGTAGCCGGGAGGATTGTTTGAAAGGAGGGGGGAAATGGATTTGATATGGAAGGGAGTTCTTGTATTGTTTGTGTTCTTGGGTGTTGGGTTTGTGCTTTACCTTTCAGATACCCAGGAGAAAAAACGTCAAGAGAATGAGAGGATGGCTAGTCGAGTGGTTAAGCCTGTTGAAGGAGTTATTTTGCATGGTTGTGTAATCTATAAAACGAATTACACAAGAGATTTGGTTCTAGAAAATACAAATGAAGAGTCTGTTCGCGTTAAAGTGACCTTTAATGGTTACCGTGGTTCGGAAAATACTGGTGGTTTTTTTCTCCTTGAAGGCAGGGGTAAGAAAATGATTGTAAATGTTAGTGCTTCAACGGGGTTTTACATTTACAATATGGATGGAGTGAATATCGCCTGGTTTGATGCTAAATGCCCTTCTATGTGAGTGGAAGATATTCTGCGAGCATGGTTTTGGTCAGGAGTGCCTTGGCAAGTCCTTCAAGGACATGCTCACCGAGGTTCTCTGATTTTCACCAGGGCGTCGTTCTCGCATGAACGACGCCCGCTTCCTAAAGTATGTTTATGTGAAATGTATTTTAGGAAGTAATAATATTTATATGAGTAAATTTTTAGAAACAATTTATACGAGAAGAAGTATTCGCAGCTTTATTAATAGAGAGGTTTCCAGAAAACATTTGGAACAAATTATTGAGGCTGGGTTACGAGCTCCGTCATCCAAGAATAGTGAACCTTGGCATGTTGTTGTTGTGTCTGGTTCTCAAAAAGACAAAGTTGTTCAATGGACAAAGGAGGGAATGTCTACATTTTCAAGTGCGCCTGTTTCAACAGAGACAGGCAAGCCAGTTGAGGGTATTGAGGATACTACAATTGAATCTATGGGAATTATTGATGAAGCTCATTCACTGATTTTGTTATTCAATAAGCAGCCATATTCAAAAGGGATTCATGATAGTGAGCGGGTTGTCAGTGGAGATAATCTTTATGGTTACTCTGTGGAATCAATTAGTTTGGGGGCTTGTATGCAAAATATTTTATTGGCAACTCATGCTCTTGGTCTTGGTGCAGTACCGATGGCCGATATTTATTCGGGAGTCAAAAGGATAAAAGAGCATTATAATATTGATCATCATTTTGTAATTGGGGTGGCGATCGGGTACCCGGCTTACAGTCCCGGGAAAAGAAAAATTGACAAGAAAAATTCAGTTGTATTTATATAATCAAGATAATCAAAAAACCGCCAACTAGTGTTGGTGGTTTTTTGGTGGACCCGGCAGGGGTCGAACCTGTGACCTCCTCGGTGCAAGCGAGGCGCTCTAGCCAACTGAGCTACGGGCCCATAATCGTAATTTAAGTGCTTGTATAATAGCAAATTTTACCAGATGTGTCAATTCTAAATATCTTGTTCTGCGTGGATGGCTCGCTTTACTAGTTTGGTGTGAAAAGGGAGTGAGCTGTCCCACATAAATTGAAATATTATCTTCATTGTGTCAGCGATATTCTTGTTTTCAACAGTTGTTGTAATGAGTTCTGTCTTTAGAGAAGTGATGCCGACATAGTTGTCAAAAACGATAATTTGGGATGGAAAGACAAAGTCAGATGGCATTGTTCTGACTTCAGTGAGTTGTTCTTTTCTGTCTGCAAGATATTTTCTAAAAGTAGAGAGTGGAAATTTTTTTTCGTGTGGATTTAGGGCTCTGGTTGTGATTCCTTTTTTTGCTCTTGCTGCTATGTTTTGTTCTATAAGTAATTCATGATCTTTTTCTCTTCTATCGTATTTTGAGACAAAAATAAGAATTTCCCCAGTTGACGAGAGCATTTTGTCGTAAAAAGAGCTTATGCCTTTTGTTCCGGAGAGAATTTGAACGATAGGTTTTTCTGTGGAGCTCTGGTAGAGAGCTTTAATGTCTTGATAAACGCTATTAAAATTTTGTTTTAAAAGGTGAAGATTATTTTCTTTTTCTTCAATGAGTTTATAGAGGTTTGCTGGGTTTACAACGGAGTAGACGGTCTTTCTTTTTTTTGTTTCGCTTTTTTCTATAACAAGGCCCTTGTCTGAGAGGCTACTTATTAAAGTGTAGACGTTTGTTCTGTTTAGGCCTGTTTTGTTGATGATGTTTGGGGCAAGAGAGGGGCCATTATTCAAAAGATAGAGGTATATATCTATTTCTTTGTCAGATAGATTAAGAGTTTTTAGTGATTCTTTGATCATATTTGTATTATTATATACTCATTATAGCAAAATACAGGTCTCTTGTCAAATAGGTCAATTCGTTCATGACTTATTATCGCAGGAGAAGTGGCTAAAATTAAACAAAATCATGCCTTGCATTGATTTAGGTTGACTGGGGCTTGACGTGTTTGTGTGAAAGTGATATAGTGTTATGTAAATAATTTTAGAGGGAGGATCGTTATTAAATTAAGTAATATTATATGGGTGATTAAGAAAAAATCTGGAAACTTGATTATTTGTTGATGGCTATCAACACTCTAATTAGGCTAATCTTAGAACAAAAACGTGGTGCCTGGTGGTTGGACTTGACAAAATTAAAAAGTTCTGCTAAGATACTTCGTTGCGATAAACAACAAAACAAGCAGAAGCTAAAAACTTCTTTCTGGAAGCTCGGCGCAATTGATCCCAGGATTGATAAACCAGTTTCCGGACCTAAGCATATGTCTTGAGCATTTGTCACATAAATCAGTCTCGCAAATGTCTTCGAGAAAATAAGTTTACCCTCACTTTCTAATGACTAGTTCAAAGGAAAGGGGGATGTGAACTGATTTACTACAGATGGAAGTGCGTGATAACCGGTGATTTCGTTGCTGACGAACGGCATGATGTCGGGCGCAGTGAGGACCGGTTCGTAGCTGTCACAACGTAGGGCCATGCCGCAAAGCTGGGATCTAATAGGGGTAGATCTTGGATAGAAAAGCGGAAGCGTGGGTAGCTCTCATGCATGGATTGAAATTCATGTTGTGGGCTATCGCAGTCCCTACGTGAATGATATTCAAGAAGTTGTGAACAGCTTATGAGGAGTTGCACAGCTCCTCGGATAGTGGGTACGTCTGCAAACGTACTACGCGTATGTGCGGTCAAAGGGTGATGCCTAAACAAAGGCGGTGCAAACAGTAAATTACCCGAGAGACGAGTTCGACCTACGACGTCTCACTCCCCATTTTCTCCCTCCTTCTCCCGCGAAACAAGCATTCTTGTTTCGCGGATCCCCAGAGGAACAAGCTTGTCGGCTTCTCTGGGGATCATAAACACAAGAGGAGGATCCCATGAAAGTTTTGGCGTTTAATCGTGAGGCGGATGGGTGTTACTCCTCTGAGGATCTGTGTGTCGAGGGACTTCATGTCTCTCTGACCACCGCGTATTGCAATCACAACAATGACTACGGTAAGACCTTTACCGTGATCGGCGAGTGTGATGGTACGTGTCGGGCGGAGTACCAAGAGCCGACTGACGACGATCTCGTTTGGCGACCTCGGCCCGAGCAGGTTGAGCTTTCGGATGAGGTGCTTGCGGAGCTTTTGCAAATGCACCGCGCCGGAACTCAGCGAGCTCGTGTCGTTGTTCCCAGGGATTAGGGAGTTAGCTCTGTGTCGGACCCCAATGATTGCGCAATGCCAACTGCGTGATGGGGGTCAATCCTTTAACCGTGAGTGAGTTGGCTTTGAGGTGGACCCCAATGATTGCGCAAGGCTAACTGCGTGATGGGGGTCAGGAATCACTACCAGTGTTGGGCCATGCCGTAAACTTCACGCTCCAAAAGGGGGGAGCGTCGAGGGAAAAACGGAAGCATGGGAGTCCGGAATCCTGTGCATGGATTTAATTCATGCGGAGGTTTCGCGGACCTTCGTATTGATGCTTATCCAAGAAGCTGGTAGGAGATATGGGGGCTCACTTCTCCCTTAAGACTGAGAACTGTTGCAGCGGCTCTCAGAATGTGTGGTCAAAGGCGATGCTGTGGCGCAAAATGGCGCTGTGGTGGTTGGATTGTCTCCGCGAATGGGACGATCATCGCTTGTTCGGCAGCAGATACGACCTATACTGCTTGCCTTCCTCCCCATCAAAAGGAGGTGCCCGGCATGAATGCCACCCAGCTAACTAGCTGGGCTTGCACCCGCGCAACAGGACCATGTTCTGTTGCGCGATTTTCAAAGCTGTTGAATCTTTCGACATTTTTGATAATCGCAAAACAAAGGAGAAACCAATGGAAGCGCAGATGGACAAGCAGATGTGTCAGACGGTCGTGTGTCGTGTGTTCGAAGGTGTGCGTAAGGCCGATGCCGTCTTCTATCGTGCACTGGATATCCTCGGCATGTCCCGAAAGCAGTTCTGGAATCTGCGTCGTGAGGCGCGGAAGATGGAGCGGCATCAGCCCCGCTTTGTCTTGGCAACGCCAACCGGATCCGGGAAGAACCGATAGCGGTTCTACATCTCTTGTGATGATTGCTTTTCATTGCAAGTTTGGGCAAATCCTGACCCAATAAAACGATAGGACATAGTCACCTGATGCATCCTTCTACGCGTAAAGCTTCGAAGGATAAAGTGGTGAGCCAAGAGGAAGCAGAGCCTCACAATGGGATGTTGGATCGAATTCGATATCCTTTTTTGTTTGTAAAAAAAATGATCGCTTATAAAGCGATCAAGAAGTAGGTTTTATTTTATAATTTTCACTCTGCCAACATCTCCAGATTCTAATCGGACTTTTATACCGTGTGGATGATTAGAGGAGTTCGTAAGAATGTCCTGGACAATGCCATCTGTAAGGTCCCCTGTTGGCTGATCCTTCTTTAATACGATAGAAACTTCGTCGCCTGGGTTAATGTCATCTCTTTTTGTGTTGTCCATGTTTATAAGTTGTTATTAATTTGGTTTAAAATTGATTCACTAACTCTTATTCCGTCGACGGCTGATGAAACAATGCCACCAGCGTAGCCTGCTCCTTCGCCTGCCGGATAAATGCCAGAGATATTTGATTGTAATGTTTCATTGTCTCGAATGATACGAAGTGGTGATGATGATCTAGTTTCAATGGCTGTCAAAACTGCTTCTGGATGAGCAAAGCCACTAATTTTTTTATCAAGTTTTGGTAGAGCCTCTCGTAAACTCTTGGTTACAAATTTAGGCAGGCAGTCATCAAGCGAAGCTAGTGTTACTCCAGGTTTGTAAGTTGGTACTATACTTTTTATTTCTTTTGATTTTATTTTTTGTAAAAAATCTTCAACAAGTTGGACGGGAGCATGATAATTACTGCCACCAACTTTAAAAGTTTTTTCTTCCCATTTCTTTTGGAATTCAATTCCAGCCAAGGGGTGATCAGATTCAAAATCTTTGCCGTTTACGTTTACTAATAAGGCCGAATTAGAGTTGTCTCCGTCTTGGGCGTACTTGCTCATGCCATTTGTAACAATCGTGTCTTCCTGGGCTGTGGAGGGCATAACAAAGCCTCCAGGACACATGCAGAACGTATAGACACTTCGATTCTTGTCGCTGTGGCTTACAAGTTTATATTTGGCTCGACCAAGCTTCTCGTGGTCATAAAATTTATCGTATTGAGACTTGTCGATCATGTCAGCTTTGTGTTCGATTCGGACTCCAATAGAAAAAGCTTTTTGTTCAATCTTTAGTTTTTTCTTGTATAACATTTCATAAGTATCTCTCGCCGAATAGCCAATCGCGAGAACGAGCGTGTCTGTTTTAATTTCTTCTTCTCCATTTACAACAATACTTGTTAGTTTATTCTTGGTTGTTTTAATATCAGTTAGCTCTGTGTTGAATCGAACCTCACCTCCAAGAGCAATCAGCTCTTTTCTAATGTTTTTTACAACATTACGAAGCTTGTCTGTTCCAATATGAGGCTTCGCATCCCAAAGAATTGTTTCCGGAGCCCCAGCTTTTACAAGCTCTTCAAAAATATATTTTATTCTTGGGTTAGTGATAAGGGTATTCAATTTTCCATCAGAAAATGTCCCAGCTCCACCTTCACCAAATTGGATATTGGACTTTATATTTAGCTTCCCAGTTAAAACAAACTCTTCAACATCTTTAATTCTAGAGTCAACGTCACTGCCTCGTTCAATCATGATTGGTTTTAGACCGGCTTTAGCCAAAAGAAGCGCAGAAAATAATCCGCATGGCCCAGAACCAATAACTATTGGTCGTTTTGAAGTTTTTGAAGAAGCAATTTCTGGAAGCTCGTAGATGTATGGTTCTTTTAGTTCAATTCTATGATGTTTGGTGTTTTTCTTGACGAATTTATTTTCTAGAACAGATTCTTCATCATTAACCTCAACTGTCACGGTATAAATAAAATAAATCATCTCTCTCTTTTTTCTAGAATCAATAGCTCTTTTGGTAATTGTGAAATTTTTTATTTCATCAATCTTCAATTCTAAAATTTCTGCAATCTTTGATTGCAGTTCATCTTCTTTGTGAGTGATGGGCAATTTAATTTGTTGGATTGAAAGCATTTTGGTTGGAATTAATCTTTAAGTGACTCAAGACTACGCTTTGTGAAAGGTGAAAGAGTATTTTCTTTTAACTCTGAAATATTTATCCATTTTGCACCAAGCGAATCTTCTCCGTCAGCCCCTGTTTTTAATTTATTAGAATCATCTTGAACTTTAATAAGATAAATAATTCCAATGTGATGAAGTGTTTCTTTTTCGTCAGATGAATTTGTGTAGGTAACTGTATGAGACATAACATCAAGAAGTTTTGATGAAGAAATTGTTAACCCGGTTTCTTCGTCAACTTCTCTAATAAGAGTCTCCTCTGAAGTTTCACCAAATTCAAATTGGCCGCCAGGCAGATCCCACTGTCCTGTGTAGGGCCCTCGGGCTTTTTTTATAAGTAAAATTTTATTTTCTACTTTAGCTATGGCGTAAACACCGATGTGGGTATGCTTTGTCATGTTGTTTATTTATTTGTAAGTAAATCAAGGTCAATTTCAAAGTCTACAAATCTTTGTCTCAAAAGCTTCTTTGAATCTTCAATGGCGTAGTTGTATGTAGCAGGGAAGTTCATTTCTTGAAAGAAATCCAAAAGCTTGTCAGCGATTATAATTCCAATTTCTTGATCTAGTTCTTTTTGGAAAAAACCAATAATTTCTCTTTGGGCTACTTGCTTTTGGTCATCTGTTAAGATGTCCCATTTTCTCTTGATTTTTGTCATGCGTGGCTTTTAAGTAGATATAAATAATAAAACCGATATATACAGTTGGGATCAAAATCATACCAAACCAGAGGCCAAAAAGTCCAGAAGCTTCATATCCGATTAGACCATTAAATTCAAAACAACTTTGACAACCATTATTGTTACAGCAGGTGGGAATGAATGTTATAGAGACAAGTCCGATGAAAAAGCCAAAAGCTGCTCCAAGGGGGAATGAAAGGGTAATAGTAGAGATCAAAAAAGCAAATTTCTTTGTTTTTGATAAGCTTTGTAACCATTTAATCATACCTAAATAGTATAGCTTAATAGTTGTAATATGCAATTTACTTTTTTTATTATAAATTTCTTGAAATACCTGTTTTTGGACAAAGATAGCAGATATGTTAGAATATTAATAAAATGGAGTTGAGTTAATAAATTAATTGTCAATTTATGAAAAACAGAAGAACTATTTTAGTCCTTGGTTTGATCGTAATTTTTTTTATGACTGGCTGTGTTTCCACAAACGAGCAGGTAGTTAATGAGCCTAATGATGCCCTTAGCTCAATACGAATTGGATGGCAGATTCCATGGGCGACTGAAGGCCAATTAACTCAAGTATTAAAAAAAACAGAATTATTAAAAGAAAATGGTTTACAAGGAGATTTTAAAGGGTTTAGTTACGGAGGACCATTGAACGAAGCTGCTTTGGCAGGGGAAGTAGATGTTGTTTTTACAGCTGATCAACCAGCGGCTATTCTCTTAGCAAAAGATCCAAACTGGACTATAGTTTCTAGGTTAATGTATAACAGGGTTTCTCTATATGTACCACCTAACTCAGAAATCCAGTCCGTCGAAGATTTAAAAGGGAAAACAGTTGCTATGCCATTTGGAGCTGCTGCTCAGCGGATGGCTTTGCAGGAGCAAAAAGCAGCTGGGTTGGATCCACAAACGGATGTTAATAATATAAATCTTGGCATTTACGAGCAAAGTGATTTAGTAAATGATGTACAAGCAAAAAAATGGGGGAAAATCGATGCGTTAGCAGGTTTTGATCCTACACCAGCAATTTTTGAGGAAAAGGGTTTAGTTAAAAATTTAGCAGTTGGTAAAGTTGTTTCCGTTATTCTCGTTTCAAATGATTATTTGGAAAATAACCCTCAGGCTGTCCGTGGATTTCTTAGCGCTTTTCATTCTTCTTATGATTATTACCGAACTAATGTTGAACAGGCTAATCTGTGGTTTACAGAGGAGGCAAGTCTTGATATTACAAGTAATGCGCTTTTTATAGCCGCAGATATAGAGCCAAATTTAAAAGTGGAATCTAAGGATCAGATCAGGTTAACCTTCAATGAAGATGATTTTAGGATTATGCAGGAAGCAGCGGACTTTATTTACGATCAGAAAATGATTGATAAACAAGTCACAATGAAAGATTTTGTTAACCTTACATATCTACCACAATAACCTTAGTAAAATGAAAAATTTATTATTTATATCTCTTGATACAGTTAGAGCAGATGTTGCTTATAGTAGGAAATTTTCTGGTATTAATTGTTTAAGAAAAGATAGTGTTACGTTCTTAAATGCTATATCTTCGTCACCACTAACACCTATTAGTCATGCAACAGTGCTTTCAGGCTTACAGCCATATAATCATGGGATTCGTCATTTGTTTAAAGAAAAACTAAAGACAGAGGTACAGACTATTACTCAGACGTTGAAAGAGGGTGGGTATAAGACAGGGGCTGTTGTGTCTTGCCCTGGGATGAATAAGTGGTACGAATTTTGTCGTGGTTTTGATTTTTATGATGATGAAATACCTTTGTTGCCAGATGGTACAGATCCTTTGAAAACAGTAGATGTAAAAAAAAGAGGCACAGCATTAAAAAGGGCCCCTTTAGTTATTGAAAAGGCCTGGACTTGGTTAGAAAAAAATAAAGAAGAACCATTTTTTCTTTTTTTGCATTTTTTTGATGCTCATTGGCCTTATGAAGCCCCGGAAAAGTTTGCTGGGGATAATGTTTATGAACATGAAGTAGCTTACAGTGATCATTACTTAGAGAAGTTTATCGAGAAATTAAAACAAGAAGGCCTGTGGGAGGATTTAACTGTTGTTTGCTTTTCAGATCATGGAGAAGACTTAGAAGGTTTATATCCAAATGATAAGGGTGGTGAGGCTTTGGGGCACCCAGAGGAGCTTGGGCATGGATGTTTACTTTATGATCAAACACAAAAAGTTCTTTTAACCATTAAAGATAGAAAGCTAGAAAAAAATATAGATGTTGTTGATCAAGTTCGGTTGGTTGATATTGCTCCCACAGTTTTAGATTTGATGGATTTTGGCCAAGAAAGTATGAAGTTTGATGGTGTTTCCCTGATACCAATAATTAACGGTACTTCAATGAACTTACCAGCCTACTCTGAAACATTTTACCCAGAAGAGCAGACTGAAGCTACAGGTGGTAAATTCCCTCATGTAAAAAATAAAAAAGCTATAAGAATTAATAATAAAGATAAGACTATTATTAATCTAAACAGTGATGATTGTGAAGTTTTTGACTTGGAGTCCGATCCAAATGAATTAAAGAATTTAATTGGTTAATATGTCTAAAATATCCAAAGTTCTATGGGATGTGGATACTCAAAATGATCTAATTCTAAAAGGAGGTGAATTTGCAGTACCAAAGGCCTATTTGATGGTTAACAAGTTTGAACAAGCCATTAAGCACTTTGAGAAATTAGAAATCCCTATTATGGGAGTATTGGACGCTCATATTTCTCGAGAGAGTGTTCCTGGGACGAGAGATGAAAAATTGCCTTTACATTGTATTAAGGGAACGGTAGGTCAGCAAAAAATCAAGCAAACACAGGGTGATATTTTGTATGTATCAGATCATCAGTATACACCTGAAACACTTGCTGCTGTTGAAAAAGAAGTTTTGAAAGGTAAGCGTATCTATTTTGAAAAACAACAACAATGTCAGAGCTCAAACCCTAATATAAGGCCATTGTTTGAGAGTTTAGGCGTAAAGGAAGTTTATTTTATTGGATTGTTAACTAATGTTTGTATTCGCTTTGCTGATAAATTTTTTAAGTCCATGGGAATAAAAACATATTTAGTTGCTGGGGCAGTAAAAGGAAATGATTTCCCTGATCAGACAGAGCAATCTGTAATAGCTGAAATGCTAAGAGAAGGAACAGAGTTCTATAATATTTCATAGTATGTTAATAAAAGAGTTAGCTCAACAATTGGATGATTTTTTCCAAATAAAAGAGTTAAATAAAGACTTGCCTTTTAGTTTCGTTTTACCAGAAATATTCAATAAGTTAAATTATGATTGGCGAAAATATTTTTCAGATGATTTTTTGAAATCTTATCATGGGCTGATGTTAAATAATGGTGTTAATGTTCAAAAAATCATTGGTACGGTTTTTTTAGATAGAGGTGTCCTAGAAAAATTATTTCAACGAGATGAAAAAAATGTATTAATTTTTACACATCATCCATTGGAAGATCAAACGGCCGGGGCTGGGTTTATTGCATTGCCAGAAAAGTATCTTCAAGAATTAAAGAAACGTAATATTTCTGTTTATTCTATTCATACTCCTTTGGATATTCATGCAAAGGTTTCAACTGTTTTAGATTTTGCTAAGGGAAGTGGTATTCATGTTTCTGGTCAGTTTATAAAAGATCAGACAGGTTGGGTGGGGACCACTGGGCATGTTCACAAGCACGATGAATTTGATGAATATATTTCTTTTCTGCAAACAACAACTGGTGGGAATCGGGTAAACTTTATCAAGAGAACGAATCAAGTTGGGAAAGTTGCTGTAATTCCTGGCGGTGGAACGGATCCATCATTGATTTTGGAAGCTATTTATTTGGAGTGTGATACTTATTTGACAGGGGAATATTACAACAAGTTACAAATATCTCATGGAGAACAAGAGCGGACACTTTTTGAAAGAAAAATTGAAAATACTAATATAAATTTAATAGAAGTCTCCCACTATTGGAGTGAAAGGTTTGTTTTCCAGGACAGTCTTAAACAGTTAATAACTCGGCAATTACAACTTAAGTATGAGTTTGTCGAGCAGGAAAATGCTTGGTATTAATCTATATGTCTTACGATAAAATAATTTTAATTTCATTAGACACTCTGCGAGCAGATGGTTTAGGTTTTAATCAGGATTCGTTGTTTCCTAGCGAGTATAAAGTGAAAACAAAATTAGAAAAAACTAATTTAGATCAACTTGCAGCACAAAGTTGTTTTTTTTCTAATACTATTAGCGTTGCCCCATATACATCTGCTTCTCATGCGGCCTATTTTAGTGGCTTGTGGCCAAAGCACAATGGACTATATGATCAATTTAATACAAAGCTGAGAGCAGAAAATATATTCCAAAAATTTAAAAAGCTAGGGTACAATACTTCATTTAAAACTGACTTTCCGTTTGTTTTGGGTAAGTATCTAAACATGATTCAAGGGGTGGATCATTATTTTGTTGAAGACGAGTCAAAGCCCATGGAAATTCTACGAGATAGTAAAAAGGTGTTATCCTTTTTCCATTTTGGACAAATACATTATCCCTATGGCTTTCACTCATTGAAGTTTGGGGGGGATGATTATCGTCAAAAAGTTAACTTTTTAGAAAAAAAATATAACATAGTAAGTAAAAAAATAAAGCTTGAGGACATGGCGGTCGAAACATTTCGTGACCAGGAAGACTTAGACTATTTGTATAGATACAAGAAAATAATTGCGCATTTGTATAAAAATAAATTGGATAATGATCTTTTTGATTTATATCTAGAGGGGATAAATTATTTTCATAAAAATAAATTTAATGTATTTTTAGACAATTTACTGGAAACACTAAAAGGAGAAAAATATTTGTTGATTATTTTTGCTGATCATGGAGAGGCGTGGAATCAGGAGACCTATGGTCATCACAATTCATTGGACGAGGGGGTGATACGCGTTCCAGTTATGTTTTATGCCAGTGATGTTAAGGCTCAATATCGCAAAAACAGAATTAGGACTATCGATATTATGCCAACTTTATTAAAGCTCTTAAATGTAAAAGATGATAGTTTGGATGGTGAAAGTTTAGTGGAAATGGTTTACAATAAAAGTATCAGTCAGGATAGAGATGCGTTTTCTGCAACATGGGTATGTGAGTCTTGTGATGTCCTGGGAAAAATGAATCAAATCAAAAACAAAGATAGACTAGAAACATCAGCCAATTCAGCGGTTAAATATTCAGCTGCATATTATCAGGGGAACTATAAGTATACGGAAAATTATAAGCTTTTTGCCAATCGTTCAGAAAAAATAATTGACTTTCCACGACAACAGTTATTTCAAATAAATAATTTGCAAGATTTTCAACTGATTGAAAACATTCAAGTAACCAAAAAACTTCATAAAAGAATTGAAAGTTTGAATTCCGTTAATGAAAAGGTGGATGGTATTGATAAAAGTGATCAGCTAAAGAAGTACTTTAATTTACAAGGATATAATGTATAAATATGGCTATTGTTAGTCAAACAATTTTAAATTTAAAATATGGTCAGTACAAAACATCTTACCATAGAGTAAGGTCAGGTACATGTGTTTCTTTTGTTTGTGGTGATGTAAGTAAAAAGACTCCAATTGTTCGTATTCATTCGGCCTGTTTGTTTGGAGAAGCCTTTTTCTCCTATCATTGCGATTGTGGCCAGCAATTAGAGCAAACAATGCAAAAAATTAAAAAGCATGGGTGCGGGGTAATTGTTTATAGCTACGATGAAGGTCGAGGGATTGGTCTTGAAAAAAAGATCAAATCAATGGGCATTGAAAATACAGATGGTTTGAACACTCTTGAGGCCTTCAAAAAATTAGGTTTTAAAAAACATGATTACAGAAATTACAAAAAAGAGGTCCAAGCTCTAAAAGATTTGCATTTAAAAAAAGAGATTTGGCTTGTTTCAAATAATCCTCAAAAAGTTAAAGCCCTAGAGACAGGGGGGTTTTTAATAAAAAAATTCATTAAGTTAAAAATAAAGATAAATAATTATAACAAGGGCGAGTTGTTGTTAAAAAAAAGTCATTTAAATTATTATATTGACTAATAATGTGTTATTAGACAGAATTAAGGAATTTGAAAAAAGAAGCTGGGCTATCAAGCGTTATGCTTCAGAAAGATGGGGGGATAAGGCTCCATGTCCAATTCGATTTGTGGTTAATCCATATCATGGGTGTTCTATTCGCTGCTCGTATTGTTATGTTTGGTTTGACAAAGATCGGAATCAAACAAAAAATAATTTTCGAAAAGCTCTAATTCATGATATTAAGAGAGCAAAAGAATTTGGGGTAAATCATTTAGCCGTAGAAGTTTCGAGTAGTACAGATCCCTTTCAGGAAATAGAGAAAACACAAAAAGATGCATTGTTTGCCATTAAGGAGTTGTTGAAAGCTGGTTTCAAGGTAATCATTGTGACCAAAAACCCTAAAATTCTGTTGCAAAAGGAGTACATTCATTTACTGGATGACAAGAATGTATTTTTGGATATTACAATTACTTCTTTGGAGAAGCTTAATATCCAAGGAACGGTCATAAAAAGTGAGGAATTGACCACCAAGGAAAAGATTGATGCCATTTCAAAAATTATTGAAAGAGGAAAATTAGTGAGAGTCAAGGTTGAGCCAATAATTCCTAGTTTTTCTGGAGTGCGAGGGCAAAGTTCAAAAGAGATAGAAAAACTTATTGAGGATCTTTCTGTTGCTGGTGTGAAATTAGTTATTGCTAAAACGTTAAGATTAAATGCTGGGTTGCCTGAATCAAGCCTACAAGCATTGTTGTCTTTTTTTAAAGAAAATGGTAACTTAATTGGTGAGAATTACGTATTAAACGATTCTCTAAGACAGAAATTATTGGAGCCAGTTATTAAAAATTGTCAAAAAAATAATATTTCATTTTGTCCATGTTGCGATGATGATGTGTTTAAAGGGGAGAACGTCTGTAATTGTTACGTGGATGGTGAGAGTTTAATGAATTAATTAAGCACGGGTGACCGAGTCGTTTAGGTGTTAGCCTGCAAAGCTAAATACGGTGGTTAAATTCCACCCCCGTGCTCCAAAATATATGAGTTTAGATATCTACAATACTCTTACTAGGAAAGTTGAAAAGTTTGCACCTTTATCTGAAGGTGTGGTGAAAATTTATTCCTGTGGAGTTACAACGTATGACGAAATCCATTTGGGCCATGCAAGGCAAGCCATTGTTTTTGATGTTATTAGAAATTATTTTCAATTAATGGGGTATAAAGTTGAATATGTAAGGAATTATACTGATATTGATGACAAAATTATTAGAAGAGGTATAGAAAGAGGGATCCCTTGGTCGCAAGTGAGTGAATACTACATTGAACAATCACAAAAAGATCTGGAAAAATTAAAAGTTAAGCCAGCCACTCATGAGCCAAAAGTAACAGAGCATATCCCCGATATTATTTATTTTATTCAAGTTTTAATTGATAAAGGTGTGGCGTATACGGTTGATGGTAATGTTTTTCTAGACATTACTAAAATAAAAGATTATGGCAAGATATCAAACAGGAAGATTGATGAATTGATCAGTGAAAAGGAAGCGCCTCAAAAAAGGAATATACAAGATTTTAGTCTGTGGAAAGCGGCCAAAAAAGATGAGCCATTCTGGGATGCGCCATGGGGTAAGGGAAGACCAGGTTGGCATATTGAGTGTTCTGTTTTAGCCTACAAGTATCTTGGTTCACGTCTTGATATTCATGGTGGTGGAATTGATTTACTTTTTCCACATCACGAAAATGAAATTGCGCAAAGTGAGGCTTTTAATGAGGTTCAGTTTGCAAATTATTGGATGCACAATGGTTTAGTTCAAATAAATGGTCAAAAAATGAGCAAAAGCCTGGGTAATTTTCTAACCGTGAAGGATGCATTAAAAAAACAAACCGTTGATGAGGTTCGATATATTGTTTTAGTTCATAATTATGCAAGCCAAATAGATTTTTCTGAGGAATTATTTGTAGACGCACGCAAAAGGTTATATTATTTTTACAAAACCTTGAATAAACTTCAAGAGTTTAATTATGTTTCTAGCCCAGACGAAACTAATTGTCCTGAGATTATTAGACAATTGACTAGTAGTTTTCAAGTCTGCATGGACGGAAATTTTAACACAGCAAAGGTTGTTTCGTTGTTGTCACAAGTTTTTAGCACTTTGAATGATGTTCTAGAAAATGGAAAAATGAGCAAAGGTGACAAAGAAAATATTTTTTCAATCTTTAAAAATCAGTTTTCAGACATAACTACAGTGCTCAGAATTTTTGATGATGATCCAGAAAAATATTTAAATCAATTGCAAAATTTAATTTTTAAAGAAAATGGGACATCATACGAAGAAGTTTTAAATTTGATTAGTGCAAGGCAAAAAGCAAGAGGGGAGCAAAATTATCAAGAGTCAGATAGAATCAGAGATGAATTGCTGTCCATGAAAGTTTCAGTAAAGGATAATTCTGAAAATAAAATTGATTGGGATTTAGTTTTTGATTAAAGATTAATTTATGATCAAAAAACGGAGAGTTAAATTGTACAATACTTTATCAAAGAAGGTTGAAATGTTTGAGCCGATAGATGAAAATAGAGTCACTATCTATAGTTGTGGTCCCACGGTACATAAAAATCACACACAAATTGGGAATTTAAGATCTTATACCTTTTCAGATTTGCTGAAAAGGTATTTTATATATTTAGGCTATGAAGTGAGTCATGTAATAAAACTAACGGATGTTGATGATCATATTGTAGAGGATTGTTTGACTCATGGTTATGACTTTACACAATACATTGAACAAAACATAACGGATTTCATTAAACAATTAGACAAAGTGAACTTGATCAGGCCAACTAATTTGCCTCAAGTCACCAAGAACATTGATCTTCTGGTTCAGGAAATAAAAGCATTAGAAAAGAAGGGGTATGTTTATTATTCTAATGGTTCAGCCTATTTTGATATTAGTAAAGTAGATAATTATGGACAGTTAGCTGGTATAGAGAAGCAGCATAGTTTGAAAAAAAATGCTCAAGGTCGGCTAAAGTCATTTGTTAATGAAGATAAAAAAAACGAAAACGATTTTTGTTTATGGAAAAATTGGACCAAAGCAGATGGCGATATTTTTTGGAACACGATAATTGGTAAAGGAAGACCTGGTTGGCATTTGGAATGCTCCTCCTTGGCTAGAAAAAATTTAGGAACAACTATTGATATACATACTGGAGGGATAAGTCATATTTTTCCACATCACACAAATGAAATAGCAATAGCTGAGGCTATAACTGGCAAGAAATTTGTAAATTATTGGCTACACCATGATTATCTTATAGTAGACAAACAGGCTATGTCTAAGGTGGCTGGGACCTGGTATGTTCTGGCGGATGTTTTAGACAAGGGCTATCATCCTTTAATACTTAGGTATGTTTTGATGAAAACTCATTACCGGCAGGCATTAAATTTCACGTGGCAAGCCATGGAAGAGGGGAAAGGAGTTATCTTAAAATTAATTTCATTTTATCATTTTTTGCACCAAACTGAGCTACTAAATGAGGGGGATTCAACTTTTGATTTTTCGAGGTTAATTAATAGAGCCCATGAAAAATTTTCTAAGTCCTTAGCAAATGATATGAATTTTAGTGACGCAATATCTGCTGTCTTTGAGTTTGTTGGAGAAATTAACTCTAATAATAAAATTTTATCAAAAAAAGATGCTAGGGATTGTATTGATTTTATGCTTTCGATTGATTGTGTTTTAGGATTTATCAATGTTTTGTATGATGATTATCAAATTGAATTTGAGTTATTAAGAAATAAACTGGAAGTTAATAAAATTTTAGAGAGTAGAGATCAGAAGAAGTCTGAAAAATTGTACTCTGAGGCGGACAGGCTTCGCGGATACTTGGAGTCTAATGGGCTAAAAGTAGTAGATGTTAAAGATCGAGGGACTTATTGTGAGCTAATTAACTTTTTGTAATCATGAAAAAGAGAATACAATCCTTTTTTCTAATTTTGAGCATTTTTGTTGCCTGGCAAATTATTGACGGGCTATTTTTTAAAGATACAAATTTAATACCAACACCGGCTGAGATTTTGCAGTCTTTTTATGTTCTTGTTCTTAAAGGAGATATTTTTATCCATATTTTCCAAAGTGTATTTAGAATTATAGTTGGGTTTTGCTTAGCGACTGTGGTCGGAGTGTTCATGGCTATGCTTTTGGGGTATTATAATTCACTTGGTAGATTAGTTAAGCCTCTTATTGAAATGTTGAGACCCATTCCACCTATAGCATGGATTCCTATTGCAATTTTGATATTTGGGCTTGGTAATTATTCTGCTTTTTTTATTGTTTTTCTTGGGGCTGTTTTTCCCATATTTACAAATACCTATTTTGGGGTTAGGTCTTTACCTGAAATCTACAAGAATGTTGCTAATACTTTTGAGTTGGATAGAAAAAAGTACATTTTAAAGGTTTTATTTCCCTTTTCATTACCTTATATCTTTGCTGGATTAAGAATTGGGATGGGCATGGCTTGGATGAGTGTTATCGCGTCCGAGTTAATTGGAGCTCAATCAGGCTTAGGTTATTTTATTCAATTTAGTAGATTATTATTGCAAACAGACAAGATTATAGTTGGGATGATTATCATTGGTTTGATTGGATATTTATTGATTAAGGTAATTGATATAGCGGAATATGTTTTTGTTCCTTGGCTAAGAAAAAAAGTATGTTAGAGATAAAAAAACTTAGTTATAAACATTCTAATGGAAAAAAGGCAAAGGATGTTTTTGTCTTTGATGATTTTGATCTAAGGATTAAAGAGAATCAATTTGTTACAGTTTTTGGACCATCCGGTTGCGGTAAATCAACACTTATTAATCTTGTTGCAGGATATATCCCTACTCAAAAGGGCAAGATTATAATAAAAGGAAAGGTTACAGCCGCTCCTGGTGTGAATAGAATCGTAATTAATCAGCAGGATGATTTGTTTTATTGGTTGACAGTGGAACAAAACATGAAATTGGTAACTACAGATAATCAAATGATTGATAAATATTTAAAATTGCTTAATTTGGACTCTTGTACGTCTCTCTATCCTCGAGAGTTGTCTGGCGGGATGAAAAAAAGATTATCCTTGGCTAGAGCTCTGGTTGCTGATGGAGACTTTATTCTAATGGACGAACCGTTCTCAGCTTTAGATTTAAGCTTAAAAGAAAAAATTCATATTGAGTTATTAAAATTAAAACAAGAAACAAATAAAACCTTTTTAATGGTAACTCATGATGTAGAAGAAGCAATCTTTTTGTCAGATAGGATAATTATTTTAAGTAATGAAGTTCCTTCTAAAATTGTTAAGGATCTAAGTATAAGTTTTGATACTAAGCGTGACTTGTCAATTAAGAAAAAGCAAAAGTTCTTTAATCTGAAAAATGACTTATTAAGGTTTGTTTAAGTGATGAAAGGTTCAGTTTCTATTTTTTATTGACTAAATCCCAATTTATGATACTATATTTATGACAAGAATAAAGACATTTGATCTTGGTAATCACCAGGAAAGTTGTTAGAAGAAAGCGCTTTGGCGTAAGTAGAACTAGCCGGGTATGCCCGTAATAGCTGAGAATAAAGTGAAAGTTCAAGATGGTACCGTTCTTCGCAAAAGCTTCGAACGGCAGGCCGCCTCAATGAGGTGATCTTGCTCAAAAAGCACGAAGAACTCTTGGCATATTGAGCTTTTTTTGTTTTAAATTAAAACACCAGCGACTTGTAACTAGTCACTGGCCACTAGTAATATGAGTGATTATAAGAAAATAAATAATTTCAGTGATTTAATTGTTTGGCAAAAAGGACATAAGTTGGTTTTAGTTATATATCAACTAACCAAGTCATTTCCTTCAGAAGAAAAGTTTGGAATAATTTCTCAAATACAACGAGCTGTCACTTCGATTACGGCAAATATTGCGGAGGGTTATGAAAGATATTACTTTAAGGATAAGATAAGATTTTATTATAATTCCAGAGCTTCACTTGCAGAGGTCCAAAATTTCTTGTTTATTGTAAAGGATCTTGGCTTTATTCAAGAAAATGATTTTGATGATATTTTTCCACAAACAACGGAGGTCGCCAAGTTAATAAATGGTTTAATTAAATCAACGGAGAATCAAATAAGTGTTAAGTAAGTTGTTAGAAAATAATTCTTAAATAATTACTAGTGGCTAGTTTCTAGTTACTGGTTACATAAAAATTTATGTCAGAGAAAAAGAATTTCCCTCAGATAGAGGAAGAAATACAAAAGTTTTGGAAAGACAATAAAGTATTTGAAAAATCAGTCTCACAAAGAGATGAAAAAGACTCTTATGTTTTTTATGATGGGCCTCCATTTGCAACTGGGTTACCTCATTATGGTCATATTGTGGCTGGAACTATGAAAGATCTTGTGCCTCGTTATTGGGCCATGAAAGGAAAAAGAGTGGAACGTCGTTGGGGATGGGATTGTCATGGCTTGCCTGTTGAAAATATTGTAGAAAAAGAATTAAAATTGAATAGTCGAAAAGATATTGAAGATCTTGGCGTTGATAAGTTCAATGAAATTTGTCGAACCAAGGTTTTGACTTACGCGGATGAGTGGAAAAAGATCATTAGCCGATTAGGTCGTTGGGTTGATATGGAAAATGATTACAAAACCATGGATGTTGATTACATGGAATCTGTTTGGTGGGTTTTCAAGAGCTTGTGGGAGAAAGATTTTCTTTATGAAGGTCACAAGAGCATGCATATCTGCCCAAGATGCGAAACAACTCTTAGTAATATTGAAGTAACTCAAAATTATAAAGATTTAAAAGATCTTTCAGTGATTAGCATGTTTGAGTTAGTTGAAGAAGAGGGGACTTATGTCTTGGCTTGGACAACAACTCCATGGACCTTGCCTGGCAACGTAGCTTTGGCGGTTGGTGAAGATTTGGATTATGTAAAAGTTTCATTTGAAGATAAAAAGTACATTCTTGTTCAGGATTTAGTGGCTCAAGTGTTTGAAGGTAAAGAGCATGAAGTTGTAGAACGGTTCACTGGTAAAGCGTTAGAAGGCAAGAAGTATAAGCCTCTATTTGATAACTTTATAGATCAAGATTTAGTTAACAAAGAGAATCTTTTTGTGATTGTTACAGCAGATTTTGTTTCTGTTGAAGATGGAACAGGTGTAGTTCACTTGGCCCCAGCCTTTGGTGAGGATGACATGCTGATTGGTAAGGAAAAAGATTTATCCTTTATACAACACGTTGGTTTTGATGGTCGTTTTGTAGAAGCTATGGGAGATTTGGCTGGCAAAGAAGTAAAACCAAAAGAAGATCCAACTGCTACAGACGTTGATATTATAAAATACCTGGCTGTCAAAGGATTATTGTTTGCCAAAAAGAAATATGAACATAGCTATCCATTTTGTTGGCGTTGTGAATCACCGTTATTGAACTATGCAACCAGTTCTTGGTTTGTAAAAGTTTCTGATATCAAACCTGAAGCGCTTGAATATGCAAAGGAGGTGAATTGGGTTCCAGGGCACTTAAAAGAAGGTCGTTATGGACAATGGTTAGAAGGGGCTCGTGACTGGTCTATTTCTAGATCTCGTTATTGGGGCACACCTTTGCCTGTTTGGAAATGTGAATGTGGTGAAATTAAGGTGATTGGCTCTCGTGAGGAACTAGAAAAACTAAGTGGAGAGAAAACAGAGGATCTTCACAAACACTTTGTAGATAAGATGGAAATACCATGTGAAAAATGTGATGGGACAATGAAACGAATTTCAGAAGTTCTAGATTGTTGGTTTGAATCTGGTTCAATGCCTTATGGTCAAATGCATTATCCATTTGAAAATAAAGAAAAGTTTGAAGCGAATTTCCCAGCTGAGTTTATCGCTGAGGGCGTTGATCAATGTAGAGCTTGGTTTTATGTTTTACACGTTCTTGGTTCTGCATTATTTAACAAAAATTCATACAAGAATGTCGTTGTGAATGGAATTGTTTTGGCAGAGGATGGACAAAAAATGTCAAAGAGCAAACAGAATTATCCTGATCCAATGATCTTGGTAGAAAAATATGGGGCTGATGCACTTCGATATTATCTGGCTAATTCATCCGTGATGAGAGCCGAGGATCTTCGTTTTGCTGAGAATGGAGTAGACGAAGTTTACAAAAAAGTAATTCTAATAACATTGAATATTCTTAGCTTCTACAAAATGTACGAGGATAAGATTGAAAAAGAAGTTAAGAGTGAATATATTCTAGATCGTTGGATCTTGGCCAAAGCAAATGAGACGGTTAAGGAAGTAAACGAACAAATGGAGGCATATGAGCTGATGAGGGCTATTAAACCAATTGGTGAATTCATTAATGAGTTATCTACTTGGTATGTTCGTCGTAGTCGAGATAGATTCAAGAATGATGAGACTGCTAATGCTGCAGGTTCAACTCTAAAAGAAGTTTTGTCAAAGCTCGCCTTGGTTATGGCACCATTTACGCCATTTATGGCAGAACATATTTGGATGAATTTGGGCAATAAAGAATCTGTACATCTTCAGGATTGGCCAGAGGCAGATGAAAAAGCTATTGATGAAAAATTATTAGCAGACATGCTCCGAGCCAGACAAATTGTAGAGATGGGCTTAGCTGCTCGTGATGAGGCAAAGGTCAAAGTTCGACAACCACTTCAATATCTTCGGTATGAGGCCAAAGAATTGGGTGAAGAACTAGAACAAATAGTAGCTGAAGAATTAAATGTAAAAGAAGTTAAATGGACAGAGCAGATTCAACATAAGCCGGATAGAATGTTAAAGGAGGATGGAGAGTTGAGGGTTGCTTTGAATTTGGAAATGACAGAAGAGTTGAAGTTGGAAGGACTATTACGTGAAACTACTCGTGGAATTAATAACCTTCGAAAAAAACAAGGGCTGACTATCAATGATAAAGTTTCTTTGACCTATAAAACTGATGGCGCAGAGTTGAAAAAACTTTTTGCGAACGTAGATCTGGTTGAAAAATTAAAACAAGCAACTTTGGTTTCTGATTTACAAGAAGGCGAGGGGAAAAACCAAGTTAAAGTTAATGATGAAGAATTAATTATTACACTTACAAAATAACTATGGATAAATTTGATGTGATTATTGTTGGAGCAGGTCCGGCTGGAATTTTTGCTGCTTATGAGCTCGTAAAAAACAAACCAAGTTTGAATGTTTGCATTCTAGAGATTGGTAATTTGATAAAAAATCGCCAGCGGTCAGAAGTTATGAGTGGGGTTGGTGGGGCCGGAGCTTTTTCTGATGGAAAGTTACATTACACTCCAGTTTTGAGTCATGAAAAAATGTTTCATTTGTACAAAGATTACGAGTATCAAAAATATTTGGATTCTGTAGATGTTATATTTAAGGAGTTTGGTGTAAATGCAGAATATTATCCCAAAAATGCAGAGGAAGCTCAACAGTTGGCAGATGAAGCAAAGATGAATGGAATCAAATTGTTTGTCCGCAGAGCTCAGCACGTTGGTTCAGATAAATTGCCGGCAGTCATTCAAAACTTTGAAGATTATTTGTTGTCAAAAGGAGTGACCTTCATGGACAAGACAGAGGTTTTGGATATTTTAACTCTTAACAACGAGGTTAAAGGGGTTAAGCTTGTAAATGGACAGGAATTATATGCTGATAAGGTTTTGTTGGCGCCAGGACGAGTTAAAGCAAGCTGGTTACAACAATTAGCAGAAAAGCATAAGTTGTCTTTTGCTTATGAAAAAGTTGAAGTTGGAGTGAGAGTAGAATTTGCTTCAGCTGTTTTGAAAAAACATTCTGAGATGTTATATGAAACAGTTTTTATGATGCATACGCCAACCTTTGATGATGTGATTAGAACTTTTTGTTCTTGCCCTCGAGGACACGTGGCGACGGAACAGTATGATGGCTTTGTTTGTGTGAATGGTCATTCAAACTCAAGTCACAATTCAGAGAATTCAAACTTTGCATTTGTTTCGGAGGTGACTTTGACTGAGCCAGTAGAAAATACAATTGCTTATGCCAAGTCAATTGCGCAGCTAGCTACCACTATTGGTGGCGGAAAGCCAATTATCCAAAGATTAGCCGATCTTCGAAAGGGAAGAAGAAGTACTTGGGACAGAATTAATAAAAGTTATGTCGTCCCAACTTTAAAGGAAGCAACGCCTGGAGATATTTCAATGGCTTTGCCATATCGAATTGTAAGAAATATAATAGAAGGGTTGGAAAAGTTAAACACAATCTTGCCGGGGTTGAATTCAGGGGATACACTTCTTTATGCTCCAGAAATAAAACTAAGATCTTCAAAGATAAGTACGGACAAAAATTTACAAACAGAAATAAGAGGTTTGTATGTGGCTGGTGATGGTCCTGGCGTGTCTGGAAACATTACTGGTGCAGCTGCTACAGGCTTAATTGCAGCCGAGGGAATTCTAAAGAATTAATATTTACACCAATGGACATTGGGATTGAACAAGCTCATACAAAAAAAAGAATAAGTTTTTCTAAAGCAACTAAGGTAGTTGTAGCTTTTGCTATGATCGGTTTGGTTGTTTTTTTGTCAATTGTGTTGAGTGTTCAGTTTAAGCACAAGGATAAGCTTGTAACTTTTGAAGAGATTCAGCCACCCAACATTGCTTTAGTTTTTGGCGCGGGGTTAAAAGCAAAGGGGGAGCCAAGTGCTGTTCTAGAAGATCGTATTTTAACAGCTATTGGTTTGTATCAGGATGGCAAGGTTGGCAAAATCATTATGAGTGGTGATAATCGTAACGTGAATCACAATGAAGTTCTGGCGATGAAGAATTTTGCATTGCAACAAGGACTAGATGAATCAGATATTATTTTGGATCATGCTGGTCGTAGCACTTATGATAGTTGTTATCGATTGAGGGAAGTTTTTAGTCTTAATAAAATAGTTCTAATAACACAGGAGTATCATTTACCAAGAGCTTTGTATATTTGCAATGAGCTTGGGATTGACGCTGTTGGTGTGGCGGCGGAGAATCGTGGTTATGCAAAACAGGTCAAGTATTCTGCTAGAGAAATGTTAGCTAGTGTACAGGCTTGGCTAGATGTAAATATTTTTAGACCGAAACCTATTTTGGGAGAGAAAGAGGAAATTAATTAAAAATTAATTATAAAATATGAATGTAAAACAAATATTTAAAATCGCACTTGATGAAGGAGTGAAAAGTGATTTGAGGGGGGCAGCAAAAGTAAAAAAACATCTGCAAAGAATTAAGGATCAGTATAAAAAATTGACGCCAGATCAGCAGGCTAAGTTTGATCAGGACAAATTAATCAATCCATATTTAGATTCACAAATTTTATATAACAATGGAAAGCAGGTTAAAAAAATAATGGCTGGGATAGATATTGATACTTCTGAATTATTGGTGGCAAAGAAAATTGGAGATATTGACTTGGTTTTTTCTCATCATCCTGATGGAAAAGCTTTTGCAAACTTGAGTGATGTGATGCCTATGCAAGTTGAAGTATTAGAAAAGTATGGAGTGCCAATTAATGTGGCACAGGGATGTTTGAGAATGAGAGTAGAAGAAGTTGCCCGAGGGGTGAGTCCTATCAATCATTTCAAAACAGTAGATGCTGCAAAAAATTTAGATATCAATTATATGTGTGTTCACACAATGTGTGATAATTTGGTAGCTAGCTTTTTAGAAAAAGAAATTGGCAAAAAAAAGTTTGAATATGTTGGAGAGATTATGGAGTTTTTTAGTAATATCCCAGAATATGTAGAAGCTATAAAGCGTGGTTTCGGTCCAAAGTTATTTGCTGGCTCAGAAGAAAATTTTTGTGGTAAGATTGCTTTGACAGAAATAACAGGAGGTACTTCAGGTTCATCAAAGATTTATGAGAAGTTGTCTCAGGCGGGGGTTGGGACAATTATTGGGATGCATATGAGTGAAGAGAACAAGAAAGAAGCAGAAAAAAATCATATTAACGTTATAATTGCTGGACATATTTCTTCTGATTCGCTGGGTGTAAATTTATTTCTAGATATATTAGAAAAAAAAGGAATTAAGATTGTTCCTTGTTCTGGGTTGATAAGGGTTAAAAGATTCAAATAATAAAAACGACGCCGAGTCTTGGACTTCGGCGTCGTATTGGGTCATGCATTCGCGGGACCTCCTTGTGATTGGTCAGTCTTGCGTCGCAGGTTGTCGTTTACGGCCTCGAGCACGTCGCTCAAGGTGATGTCTCCGATCGGCGGCTTCACGTAGATCACGAAGTGATCCTCGTGAAGGTAGATTTTGTTGCCCGGGAAGCGCTCTTGGAGCGCGCGATGGGCGTCAACCATGCCGTCAACCATGTCGTCTTTTCCGCTGAGGATGGCGATGCCAAAGGCGCCCTTGATATAGGCGCGACTTGACGGATCGACCTCAGATAGGAAAACGTCGACGTCGTTGTGGAACTTCGTATTCAGGAAGGACCGAATGTCCTTTGGGTCATGGATGCTTTTCGGCATGACTAGGACATGTAGCCCACCCACGTTGAGTGGGGTGGATGCCTTGTGCAGGTCCAGCATCTCGTGGAACTTGGTCCCTCCATAGACCTCAGCCTCGAGACTGTAGAGAAGATTTCTCATATGCTCTTCGTCAGTCACCCACGGGGCTTGGTTGTGGATGACTTTGGAGAGATTGATCGGACCAGGGTGATTAGCGACGAAACGCCCAATTCGGCGGCCGTCTTGTTCATCCATCAGTTCGTTCAATGCCGCGATCTCTTCATGTGCCTCATCACTGAGGGCTCCAACCTTGTTGCCAGAGTCTGTCCGGTCCACAAAGGCGGCCATGTCACGGGCATACTTCGGTGCGGGATGGCCGGTTTTCGGGTGGAGTAGATCGAGCATAATGCCGGTCGCCGAGTGGAACGGACATCCATCGAAGTGGTGATCGATCACTAGTACGGCAGGCTCATAGTCGCTGTGCTCGACGTCCACCTTGATCATCCCTCCCGTATCGCTGTGGAGAACCACATCGTTGGGGCCGGGGATTTGCATGGGGTCCATCGTCGCAAAATCGAGCATCTCCCCGTGTGGGACGAAATGCAAGATTACCTCACTTGCGTGCTTTTTGGACTTCATCATGGCTATGAAGTTGCTTCCCAAGCCATCTTTGTCCGGACTGGTGTGCGTCACTAAGTGCAGTCTTTTGGCTGCTCGAATGGCGTCAATAACCAGATATCTTTCTTTATCTGTAAACATGGGGAACCTCCCAGTATCCATAGTTTTAGCAACAGTTTATTATAGTACAATATTGCAATATTGTCAATATGTAGTAGTATAATAGGACAAAGACTTGAAAATATTGTATTTTTTTGCTAAATTTAGACTATATGAAAAGACCTGAATTACTCGCCCCTGCGGGAAATCTAAAAAAACTCAAATTTGCCCTGAAATATGGAGCTGATGCTGTTTATTGTGGTGTGCCAGATTTATCTCTTAGAGCACGTATAAATGACTTTAATTTGGACTCATTAAAGGAGGGTATTGATTATGCTCATGGTCTAAAAAAGAAGGTTTATGTTACATTGAATATTTTTGCTCATGATAGGCATCTGGAACTTGCTCGGGAGCATGTAAAGAAACTAAAAGTACTTGGACCAGACGCACTGATTCTTTCTGATCCTGGAATTTTGCAAATTATAAAAGAAGAATGGCCAGAAGTTGAATTGCATCTTTCGACTCAAGCAAATTGTACAAATTGGCAATCTGCAAAATTTTGGGCTGATCAGGGTGTCTCTAGAATAATTCTTGGTAGGGAAGTAACTCTCGAAGAAATAAAAAAGATTAATGAAAAGCTTCCAAAAGTGGAATTAGAAGTTTTTGTCCACGGCGCAATGTGTATGTCATATTCTGGAAGATGTTTTCTTTCAAAATATTATACAGACAGAAGTGCAAACCTTGGTGACTGTACTCAGCCATGTCGTTGGCAATACAAACATTTTGTAGAAGAGGTTAAACGTCCCGGTGAATTATTAGAAATCGATGAAGACATGCATGGAAGTTATATAATGAATTCACGAGATCTTTGTTTGATTGAACATTTGAAAGAGTTGAAGGATGCAGGTGTTATTTCATTTAAAGTAGAGGGACGTGCCAAAAGCATTTATTATCTTGGAAATATAATGAAGTCTTATAGAGAAGTAATTGATAACATAGACACAATTACTGATTTCACAAAGTACAATGAGGAATTAAAGAAGACTCAAAGCCGTGGTTTTATCAAGGGATTTATTTTTGGCTCAGAAGGAGCAGAACAAAAAATTGATTCTACTCATGAGCTTTGCGATTGGGAGTTTTGTGGAGAAGTTATTGGCTATGAAGAGGGTTTTTTAAAGGTTAGAGCTCATAATCAGATTTTTGTTGGGAATGAATTAGAATTCATTTCACCGTCTGGTAAAAATTATGAATTAAAAGTCACAGAAATCTTTAATGCGGAGAAAGAACCTATTGAAGAGTCACATGGTGGTCAAGCAGAATATATTTTGATTCCTTTTGAAAAAGAGTTACCTGTTATGACGTTGCTTCGACGTAAATTGAAGAAAGAGTCAGAATAAGGTAAAATTAAGAAGAACAGTCATTTATGATAGCTAGTCTTCGAGGTACAATTTTGAAGAAAAAAGAAAACTATATCATTGTTGAAAACAATGGCATTGGTTATAAAGTTTTTGTTTCGGAAATAGTTTTGTCGGCCAATAATACTAATGATGAAATCTTCTTGTTTATATATCAGCAAGTTCGTGAAGCAGAATTAAATCTATTTGGCTTTCTAGATTTTGAAGAGCATGACTTGTTTGAAAAATTAATATCTGTTTCAGGGATTGGACCTAAAACAGCGCTAGGAGTTTTTACAGTGGCGAGTTTAGCTGACATTAAGTCAGCTATTATCAATCAAGACGCATCGATCTTAAAGAAAGTCTCAGGTATTGGTGCAAAAACTGCAGACAGGATCGTTCTTGAACTGAAAAATAAGGTGGCTGGTTTGGTTGGTCACGAAGGAGTCAAAAGTTCAGAGGAAATGGCCGCAGATACTGACGTCGTGGAGGCCCTAGAGTCTCTTGGCTATCAAGGTCGTCAGGCTCGTGAAGCATTAAAACAAATTGATAAGGATATAACGGATTCAGGCGAGAAAGTAAGAGCCGCCTTAAAATTTTTAACAAAATAATGATTAGACAAGCCACAATTAATGACAAGGAAAAATGGAACCAGTTTGTGAGCAATCAAAAAAGTGGTTCTTTTTTGCAATCCTGGGAATGGACAGAATTATTGGAAGGCCAAAAAGATAAAGTTTGGCGTTTTGTAATAGAGGTTGAAGGTGATTGGCAAGCAGTGATGTTTTGTTATAAGTCTGGCTTAAAGCTTGGTCAGTCATTTATCTATGCACCCAAAGGGCCGGTTATGAAAGATGGGGTAGAGGCAGATAAAATCTTTTCTATGTTGATGGTTGAGATTGATAAGCTGGCAAAAGAAGAGAAGGCTTTAACTTTTCAGCTAGATCCTCAATCAAATGAGGCGACCTGGGGTGACATGCTTGATAATCATGGTTTTGAAAAATCATTGGATGATTTTCAACCACGACACACATTAATCTTGGATATTAAAGACGCTGAAGAAGACATCCAAAAAGAAATGCATCAGAAAACAAGATATAATATCCGATTGGCAGAAAAAAATGGAGTAAAAATTATTGTAGATAATAGTCGGTTCAAGGATTTTTATGAGCTTCTTAAAAAAACAGAAGAAAGACAGAATATTACTTCCTTTGGTTCAAGCTATTTCAAGGAAGTTCTAAAGTCTCCTTTTGTAAAGTTGTATTTAGCTGAACATAAAGGAACTGTTGTGGCTTCAACGATTATGGTTTTTTGGAATCATCAGGCGACTTACTTGTTTGGAGCTTCTGATTATGAATTTAGAAAATTAATGGCACCACATCTATTACAATGGCAGGCAATTAGAGATGCCAAAGATTTAGATATGTGGTCTTATGATTTTTGGGGAGCAGCCCCAGAAGATGCTAAGGGGCGGGAAGCAAAATGGGCTGGAGTTACTCGTTTCAAGAAAGGCTTTTCTCCAGATCTAGAGTTAACAGAATACATTGGGACATACGAAAAGAATTATCAGCCAGTCAAATTGGGTGTGTATCGATTTGTAAGAAAAATATATAAAAGATAATCATAAACATAGAAAAAACTCCTAGATTAGGATGTTTTTTATCTTGAAAAGGTCAAGGTATTGTGATATATTTTGATAATGAAAAATCAGTTAAAAACTTATTTTATTTTCCTCTCAATTTTATTGTGTCTCAACACAATATATTTTTATATTTACTTTAGTTTCCTTGAATTAAATTTTTCTTGGTTGCATTTATTCTTTTTGGTGATTGGAAATATTAGTTATTCTATCTTACTTCTTTTGTTTAAGTTGAAAATTTGGAGAATTATTACGTATGTACTAATTACTGCTTTTTTCCTTTGGTCATTGATGAATTATGCATACTTTTCAGTCTTTAACACTTTCTTGGATTTTAGTTGGGGGCAGATGTCACAGGTGAATGTGAATTTCCTTGGCTTTATGAAAGATTTTGTTTATTTAGTCCCAATTCGATTATATATTATTTCTATTGTTGTTCTAATCGGGATTTTCGTGAATTCAATTATATATTTTAAGTTCCTTGATAGAAAAAACGAAAAGATCTTGTATGGTTCAGAAAAATTGAACTTGCTAGATTGGAAAAACAAAAAATCAAAACGATTTTTTAAGGTGATTGTTTTAATTGTGATATTTGTTTTTGTGAATTTGGGTGCATTGGGAACGGCTGCTTATTTATCAGACTTTCCACGGCTTGCTTGGTGGCAAGTAGAAAAGCAAATAGCGGATCTTGGGGTTTGGGGACATTTTTATTCTCAATTGTATTCTAAGGTTGGTGACGAAAATGAAGTGGCTCAAAAAAATGGAGATGATTCGAAAGACATTGTAGTTGAGGACTTACGAACCGACTTAGAAAAGACTAAAGAGGTTTTGGCTAAGATGGAAAAACTAGCAAATAAAAAAAGTCAGAAATATTCACTTCCAGTTTTAGAGAAAAAGCCTAATGTGTTGGTTGTTCAATTAGAATCATTGCCGCTATGGATATTGGAAAATGATCCAACCCCAATGCCATACTTAAAATCCTTGATGGATAATAATATTACAGTTGAAAAGTTTCATCCGAATAGTTGTCAGACCATTAATGCTGAATTTTCTTCTTTATGTAGTTTTTGGCCAAATTCAGAAGAGCCAATTAGCTATTCTCATAAAGAAAATCAATATAGTTGTTTGCCTAGTATTCTAAATGAGGAGTATGAGTATGAAACATTTTTGTTTCATTCAGATTACAAAGAGTTTTGGGATCGAGATATACTTTCTCCCAAGTGGGGCTTTGATAATCTTTACTTCGTTCCTTATTATAAGTTAAAACAAGATGATATTTCTGTTTTTTCTAATGCTGTTGATGTTTTAGCTGAAAGGGAAGATCCATTTTTTGCTTACCTAATTAGTTTTACTACTCACGGTCCACATAACGACTCCATGTATGCATACAACAAAGGGATGAATGGTTTAGAGCTTGGTTCTTATGAAGGTGTTTTAGACGAAAAGATTGGTTCAATAGAGATAACCGAAGAAGAAACGCGGGATTATCTTGGATTTACTTTGGCTACGGACAGAGCCTTGGAGATCATGATGGAAAAAATGAAGGATAATGGAATGCTGGAAGACACAATCATTCTTCTTTACAATGATCATAAGTATTACGGCTTTGGTGGAGATGATCTTGAGGCTTGGGAGCTAACTCATGAGTCTCCATTTGTAATGATTTTGCCAGATAAAGTTAGAGCAGAGATTCAACAGGTTGCTTCTCACGTTGATGTTGCTCCAACTATACTCAATTTGATTGAACAAGATGACTATGAAGCGCGGGAGCACTTTGTTGGGCAAAGTTTGTTTGAGCCAGATTTTGCAAATCAAGCATTTAACAAATGTTTAGGAGAAGTTTATTATATTAATGAAGACATAAATGTTCGAGGGAACGCAAAAGCAGAACTGTATCAAGTTTTTGACAAAAATAAAAAAATGACGGAAATTGAGGGGCAGGCTTGGTTGAATTTGGTTCAAGAGTTGGTTGAAACTAGTGACAAAACTATTTATGCAGATGGTTTATTAGGAAAAGAGTAAAGTGGAAAAATCTTGAAAGCATGTCATGCTGAGGTGGTTTTAAGCTTTAACTCTAATAGAAACAACATAGTAAAACCCTCGAAGTAGACATGATTTGCGAGATTGATTGTTTATAGAGTTATAGATCCTGAAATAAATTCAGGATGACAAAAAGGGTGTTTTCTTCTTGGTTCTTTGATACAATAAAGACATGGTATTGCCGAAGTCGAAAAAATTCTTTTATGGTTGTCTAGCATTTCTGTCAGGCATCGCTCTAGGTGAAGTGGTACATTGGCCCCTGTATGTTTTTTTAATAATATTGTTTGTTTTTGTAGATCTTAGTTTTTTTCTAAAGAAGTGGCGCCTATTGTGGGTGCTATTTTTTATTTTTGCATCAGGGGTTTTTTGGAATAACTTATTAATGCCTATAATTGATGAGTCTCATATATCTTTTTACAATGATCAGGAGATAACTTTTCAAGCAGTAATTATAACCGAGCCAGATTCTCGTTTGGATCATCAAAAATTAACAGTTAGCCCAACTGACTACAAAGGGAAGGTGCTGTTAAAGATGTTTTTGTATCCAGAATATGAATATGGTGATTTATTAGAAATTAAATGTCGGCTTGTTACGCCAGAGCCAATTGAAGAGTTTAAGTATGATAGATATTTGGCGCGTTATGGAATCTATTCTGTTTGTTATTATCCAGGAGTTCATCTATTAGACAAGGGGCAAGGGAATAGTTTGATGAGTGGTGTTCTGAAATTAAAAAAATCAGTGGAGACAAAGATCAATCAAACAATTTCTGAGCCACAAGCTTCTTTGACCGCTGGTATTTTGATTGGTAGTCGTCAGGGAATCCCAAAGGATCTTTTGGAAAAGTTTAATATTACTGGCATTACTCACATTATTGCTATTTCAGGTTTTAACATTACAATCATTGTAGTTTTGCTCATGAACCTGTCTAAACATTTTTACATTGATCGCAAAAAGATGATTTGGATTATTGGCGCCTGTTTGTTGTTGTTTGTATTTTTGACTGGAGCTAGTGCTTCTGTTGTACGTGCGGCAATTATGGGCATGATCGTGATTTTTGCCAAGCATATTGGGCGTTTAACAAAAGTAAGCAACTTATTAATTCTATCGGCAGTCCTTATGGTTGTTGTAAATCCGAAAATCCTTGTTTGGGACGCAGGTTTTCAACTTTCATTTTTTGCGACCATTGGTTTAGTTTATTTATCACCGGTTTTAGAAAAGTATTTCACTTGGCTGCCAAAAAAATTGGCTATTCGAGAAAATACTACCAGCACTCTTTCTTCAATAATTTTCACTTTACCAATGATACTATTTAGCTTTCATCGTTTATCGATTGTTGCTCCACTTGTGAACTTATTAGTTTTGCCCATTATTCCTTTGGCAATGTTTCTTGGTTTCTTTCAGATAGTTGCAGCATATTTGTCACCATTTCTTGGTCAGATGGTTGGATGGTTTACTTGGCTTAGTTTGAGCTATGTAATTAAGATGGTAGAGATTTTTTCTTCATTTACTTGGGCTTCTATTGGGATTAGAATTAACTGGATAATAATGATATCGGGATACTTAATTCTATTTAGATTAATTATTTTTAATAAAAAAAAGGAGGAAGCTCGTTGAGGAGCTCCTCCATGTGCTAGCCGAAACGATGAGTGTCTTCTTCGATCATGTCGAGGCTTGGACGTCGAGAGTCTGAGGCTCTGGGGGCAAAATGACTGGGGATTTTGGAGGCTTGAAGCATGGCTTCAATGCCACCATGTGAGTGTTTGAGTTTCGCATCTTCTCGGCGTCTTCGCAATATCTTTTGGTGTACGAGGAGGGTGTCAATCAGGAATATTTCTCCATCATCTCCTTTGAGGAAGTGACCTCCTCTGATATGATCTAACAGGAGATTGAAAACTGTGGCACTGTCATCGTAGAGATCGGCAATGGCTTGGAGCTTGTCTAAAACTTCCTGAGGGATTTCCATCGTAATGCCTTTCCGCATTGTCGGCAGAAACAATCCATATAAGAGTATAATTAAAAATTGTAATTGTCAAGGTTGCTAGTCTAAACTGGCTGATTATGCTAATATTGTATATACTATTAATAGTTATAATAATAAAAAAAGGGGCTTTTAATGATAATAAAGTGACAAAATAAGTTTAAGTTAGTTTTTTAAAAGTTAGAAGTTGTTTTTAAAAATAAATTTTATGGAAAATTTTAAAGATCAAAGAGTCGGTGTAGTCGTAGACATTCAAAACTTGTATTATAGTGCTAAGGTTTTATACAAGAAAAAAGTTAATTTTGGAAAGATCCTAACAGAGTCAGTTAAGGGAAGAAAATTAATCCGAGCCTTGGCTTACGGGATTACAACGGAGGAGGGAACAGAAGAAAAGTTTTTTGACGCACTAGAAGGTGTTGGTTATGAGGTTAAAACAAAAGACTTGCAAATATTTCCTGGTGGACACAAGAAGGGTGATTGGGATGTGGGAATTGCTATTGATGCAATCAAGCTTTCGCAATCAATGGATGTGATAATTTTAGTTTCTGGTGATGGTGACTATTTGCCGTTAGTTGAATACATTCAGAACACAACTGCTTGTCGCGTGGAGGTGGTTGCTTTTAAGGAATCTTCAAGCTCATTGTTAATGGAGTTTGCAGACAGTTTTACAGATTTGAGTTCAAACAAAAAAACATTTTTAATCGCTTAGTTAAGTAAAACTCCCGTTCAAAGATTTTTGTTCGGGAGTTTTTTTGTTGACAAAAGATGAATATTTTTTTAAGATATAAGCTCGACTCAGGAGGGTTGAAAACTCGTTTGTGTGAGAGGGGGGGAGAATGGATGTTCGTGAGTTAGCAGAAGGAGAAATCTTCGACTGCTTTCTTTCTCCGGACAAGATGACAACCTATCAGCGAGCCAGGTTGGCTTATCGAATGAAAGGTCCTAGGACTGTTCCTCAGGTCTACGAAGTGTATTTTCCGGCAGGGACACATGTTTTGCATACCAAGATCGGTGATCGACCGGTTAAGATCTTCAAGCTTCGGTCAGAAGTGTACTTCTTCCTTGCTGATCGGGAAGAGGGGCGACCGATCAGGACGCTAGTGCCGACTCTTTACGATTTTGTCCTTCACTGGGTGGAGGACTTTGATCTGCCAGCTCCATTCAACGAAGAATAGATCCAAAACGTCTGTTAGGCCAAGCCTGATAGACGTTTTTTTGTTATAATAAAAAGATGAAAAAACAAATTCACAAAATTGTACTATTCCTCTTTGTTCTTGTTTTGGTTTTATGGGGAGTAACAGTTAATGATAATGGGCAAGGATTAAAAGAAGCAGGTCTTCAAGAAAAATATATTGGTTCGATGCAAGTTCATTTCCTGGATGTTGGTCAGGGTGATTCGATTTATGTCCGAACCCCAGATGAACTAGATATTTTGATTGATGGTGGTCCCGATAAAACAGTCTTGAGCGAGCTCGGCGCTGTTATGCCTTATTGGGATCGAGATATAGATATTATGATTCTTACTCATCCTCATTCAGATCATGTGACAGGCTTGGTTGAAGTGCTACGTCGATACAATGTAAAACAGATTTATTACACTGGGGCTTTGCATACAGCTTCAGACTATTTGGCGTGGCTAGAAGAAATAAAAGAACAAGAAATTCCTTTGTCGATTGTAAGCAATCGGTTTAATATTGATTTGGGAGAAGAGATTAATCTGGAGTTTTTGTGGCCATTAGAAAATCTTGCAAATAAAAAAGTTACGGAGCTGAATAATACTTCGATTATGAATAAATTAGTTTTTGGAGAAGTTTCATTTCTTTTTACTGGTGACAATGAAGCGGAAGTAGAGGCGGAGCTAATTGAACGTGGAGTTGATTTGAAAGCAGACGTTCTAAAGTCTTCTCACCACGGAAGTAAAACTTCCAATACAGAAGAGTTTATAAATCTGGTTGATCCAGAAAGTGTTGTTATTCAATGTGGAGAGGATAATTCATTTCATCATCCACATGGACGAGTTTTGAATCGTTATGAAAGAAGTAATCGTAATATTTTTAGAACAGATTTAGATGGCCGAGTAAGTTTTATAACAAATGGTTTTGAAATAGAGAAAATTCAGTAGGATTTGTAAATTTACATGAGTATGTTACGCTAGTTATGAGGGCTAGCGTTCTTTTTATCATCCCAGTGCCTCTTCCTCCGTCTGTAAGCCGGAGTATGGAGGTGTCTCATGTCGAAAGTAAAGAGTCTCACCGTAACTACCCACGGAACTCGAGGCAGTCAGGCTGTCTCTAACCGAGATTCGGTTGACACGGGGGGGAATACCACCTCTCTGAGAATCGAGTCTCCTTGTTTGCCTGATGGCATGGCGCTGGCCATTGATGCGGGAACTGGCTTCCCACCAATGGTACGTGACATCGCTGCGGACGGCATCGTCGGCAGCAAAGAGTTGGGCGACGGTCACGAGGACGATCAGCTCGTGGTCTTGTTCACTCACTGGCACTACGACCATATCATTGGGTTGCTCACTGCGCTTCGCGCGACCTTCAACAAGGATCTCCCAATGCACCTGATCGGCCCTGTCGATCAGGGTGAGGGCCCAAAAGAGATGATGAGGCATCTCTTCAAGCCACCCTACTTCCCAGCTTCGTACAAGAAGGTGGCATCTCACTTCAACTACACGAGGCTCGACGAACCTTCGACTTACGTCGTTCTGATTCACCCCAAGGGTGGACTGAAGGTCATGGCTCTGGACGAGTTCGAGCGACTGGAGAGAAAGAGTGGGGGCAAGATGCCGTTCTCGGCTAAGATTTACCACCCACTGTCCGAATGTCTCGTGATCAGAATGCTCAAGACTGATCACCCTCAGATGACGATCTCTTTCCGGTTTGACGAAATGCCGACTGGCAAAAGCTTCGTTTTTCTGACGGACAACGAGTCCATGGACGGGATTCCTCAGGCCTACAAGGCTCACGTTCGCGACGCGGACTTGATGATCATCGATGTTCAGTACCCCAAGGGGCTGTACTACGCATTCACTGCTGGCTTTGGCCATGCCTGGGCTGGTTTCGCTGTTCGCTTGGCTAACTCGGCAAACGTCAAGCGGCTGGGCACGACTCACCATGATCCGGAGTCGACGGATCAGAACGTTCAAGCAATCGTTGGAGAGATTCAGCGGTTGGCAGCAGAAGAACTGACGCAAGCAGACTCTCTCGAGGGCCTGCTCGATCCGAACAACATCTTTGCCTGTCTGGATTACGGCAGGTACGAAGTCTAGTCTCCTGGCTACCTAACACTATACTAATACGCGCATGGCGGTAAGGAAAGTACTGGACCGGTAAAAAGACGCTCCCCCTCATTCGGCCTTTGTTCTCATCAGCATTGGCCGTTTTTTTATTATTTACAAATGACAAATTCTCTGCTACACTTAAGCAAAATTAATGAATTAGGTTATAGGTAACAGAGGATGGTTTTTAGGCTGTTATTCAAGTAACCACTAAGTAAAAAACAATATGGAAAGAAGTTTTGTCATGATTAAACCTGACGGTGTTCAACGTTCTTTAATGGGAGATATTATTTCTCGTTTTGAAAGAGCTGGATTAAAGTTTGCAGGTTTCAAATTTTTTATACTTGATGCAGACAGATGTTTAAAACATTATAATAAAGATGATGCTTGGTTTTCTGAAAAAGGTGCGTTGATTGTCAAAGATCGAGAATCAGCTGGGTTGCCAATTGAAAAAGAAGCAATTGAATATGGTAGAGATATCGTAAATCAGTTAGTTACATTTATGACTAGTGGTCCTGTTCTAGCAATGGTTTTAGAAGGTAATCAAGCCGTTGGCATTGTAAAAAAATTAGTTGGGGGAACAGAACCTTTAACTTCTGATGTTGGAACTATTCGAGGTGATTATACTTTGGATTCATATGCAATGGCTGGTGTTGATGGACGAGCTGTTAGAAATTTAATCCATTGTTCAGATAAACCAGAAGAAGCAGAAAGAGAAATCGACCTTTGGTTTACAGCAGACGAACTTGTTAAATACAAGTTAGTTCAAGAAAAGATTTTGTACGATGTGAATTTGGATGGAATTCTAGAATAAAAATATATAGTAAAATGCCGCTCAGAAGTGAGCGGTATTTTTATTTGCAAAAAAATGTGTTTTGTTGTAATCTTTGGGCGTGAACCTATAGAAACAACCGATGGAGGGAGATTATCATGTCGTATAAGATTGGAGTCGTGGCCAACTTGCTGTCAGGCGGTGGTTACGGTCAGTTCGAAGAGGTGTTCGCTGAGATTGAACGGCAGCAGGGACGCGTGTTCTATTACTTCACAGATTCAGTCACTAAGGTTTCTGGTGCCTTGATTACCTTGGTCGAGCGCGACAAGGTTGATGCTCTCTTCGTTTATGGCGGGGACGGGACGTTGCACAAGGTTGTGGACGCCCTGATCTACGAGCATGGACGTGGTCGCATTTCACGGATTCCGCCGATCCTACCGCTTGGCGGCGGGACGCAGAAATCGCTCTTCCAGTGGTTGGGTTGGGGTGGTAGCTTCTTGCATCAAGAGAAGCCCATCCAGATCTTCCGGAAGGCTTTGAGGTCTCCTCTGGAGCATTTGCCGATTCGAAAGCGTCAGCCGCTTCAGATCAAGTTCGTGAATCGCCTCAAGGATCGAGAAGAAACCCACTACGGGTTCATCTTCATCATGGGGTCCATGAACAGGGTCATTCAGCTCTACGACAGTAGTGGAGCTTCTGTTTCCAGTGGACTCAAGCACATCGGCTTGGCGACCATGGGCTCCATTACAGGGCACCCAAGGTCTCATGCTGAGCTTATGAGTCAGTTTCGGGCTCAGCAGTGGGCTGATGGTAAAGAACTGGAGCGAGATGATCCTTTGGCTATCGTCTGTAGTGTAACAGAGTCTTTGCTTTTTGGGGTGGAGCCATTCTTGGGACATCCAGAGAGCAATCAGTTCTATGCGGCAAGTTACGCTGTTCCTCCGATTGTTGGGGCCTCAATGGTTCCCTTGTTCTGGAGGGGCAAAGTTCCTCGGCTTCCTAGGTTCTTCAACCAGCCAGTCTTTTCTTTCGGGCTAACTCCGGAGACAGAGGACTCTTTCTTCATCGATGGAGACTTCTATCAGAACGAGCCGGGTAAGCCTCTGAACGTAGATCTTGGACCGGAAGTCTCGTTGATTTCCAGGTTCTAGTCACATACACCAGCGTCTGCAACAGGCACTGGTGTTTTTTTTATGATATACTGTAAGTAGTCCCAAGAGACACTGGTGCAATTTCGGGTCATCGTGAATTTTAGGGAAGCTCATATTTCTCTGGTTCGTGGATCAGGGTTGCGGCTACCCACCTGGCTTTTAGCCGAAATACACAGACCAGTCTTGGGACTTTTTTAATATAAAAAAAGACCGCCAATGCCACTTGGGACATCGGCGGTCGGGAAACGGTTGGAGCTTTACGCCCCTGGGGTCATCCCATGGCGGCGCCCTTGGTTCTGAATGAAGGTGCTGTGCCCGCCTCGGCGCGTCTTTTTTTTCGGAGTCGGACGAATGGACGTCTCCGGCCGTATCTTTTCGGCGAGGCCTTCCATCAGTCGGAGCGCTTCATCGTTGGTGATGGCCGGCTCTTTCTGATGGCAGGGCTTCTTCTCCGGGGGAGGACTTGTCGGTCGGCTCGTGCCCTCGCAGATGGTCATCATGAATCCATCTTGCGGAGACGTCAGATAGTGAGCGGTCTCGTCGAGGGACTGTGTTTCGAGTGGCTCGTCGTTGAAGACGTAGTCCTGGAATTGCAAGTCCAGCAGGAAGGCCTCGTCGATCCGGTCTTCTGCCAGCCGATTCCAGCTCCACAGATCGAACACGGGGTCGATGGAGAGTTCTCGTTCGACCTGATCCAGAACTGCTTCTCCGTACGCGGTGTTCGCGATGAAGAGAATGTCGATGGGGCCGAAGACTTCTCCTGTGAGTTCGTCGATCTCGAAGACGAGAACGAACTCGATGTCACTGGTGGACGGCCGGCAGGGATCTCCCTTCTGCTCGACCTCCTGCAGTTCGATCCAGCAGTCGAACGCGTCGACGGCCGGCTCGTTGTCGGGGCCGGGAACGTGGGGGGTGGCCACGCTCGGAGCTGCGAACGTCATCATGGCAGCCAGCGCTACGAGAATCTTCATCGGGGTCCTCCAGAACGGTTCTTGGGGTTAGAAAAAGCATCACTTTGAACGACAGTTTATACTAGCATTTCAGTTTCATTTTGTCAAACCTTAAGCTAAAATAAGAGTAAATTGAGTTGTTCTTCTATATTTGTTATTATTAAGTAAATAACTACATTTTATGCAAACAGAATTTGAAGCTACAATCCTGGATATAGAGGTTAATGAAGTTAGAGAAAAATTGAAAAAACTTAATGCAAAATTGATTCAACCAGAAAGATTGATGCGTCGTTATAATTTTGCGCCACATGATGAGAAAGGTGTAGAGGGTGCCTGGGTTAGAGTTCGTGATGAATCTGATAAAGTGACAATGAGCTTTAAAAGAATAGAGGGGAACAAGATTGAAGATCAAAAAGAAGTTTGCCTGACTATTGATAGTTTTGATGAAGGTTGTGTGTTTTTAAAAGAAATTGGGCTAGAGCAAAAA
>Ga0233430_1000854_pt1 | contig 49533 bp, 39 predicted proteins | sample SI_118_April2016_2_FD_179883 | JGI IMG/M metagenome (GOLD analysis project Ga0233430, IMG submission 179883) | Seawater microbial communities from Saanich Inlet, British Columbia, Canada - SI_118_April2016_150_MG | ecosystem: Environmental > Aquatic > Marine > Inlet | place: Canada: British... | reverse complement strand
TTTCTTTACTTTTTTTATAGCCGATTTCGAGGCGCTTTGGAATGCTTTGGGTTATGGTCATCGAGCTAAATTAATACCCGACACCTCATGAGGCTTGGGCGATGCCTTCATCTTTTGTCCAAGTTTAGAGATACCCAAGCACAAAGAATCTTAGAAAACGGCCAACTTCTCGCCAAAGCTTGCTTGTGCTCGCAATATCAACTCTTACGATAGATCCTTTCTTGAAAAATTAACCGGGAGCTGCTGGTTAAAGCCGTTGTTTCTTGCAGAATAACCGACACCTTGTTATCCTTGGCAACTAATAAACACAAGAGATAACAACAACGTGTCATCAAGCGATTCAAACATAAAGCGACAACGAGCCCCCGACCCCTTTCAAGCGGATTTAAGAAAATACCCGGGCGTAGGTGAGCTCCACTGCTCAAGCAAAACGACCACCCTCACCTTTGGCGATCTACACGCTAATTCACTGAAATTTGTCTATCAGATGCTCCATCATGGCGTGATCGAGATGTCAGAAGATGATTACAATCTATTTGTAAGCACCTATGAAAAATTTGACGCTCGCAAGGTCACCGCAAAAGACATGCTAGCGCTTAACGCCTGTTTAAAAGGCATCACACTCAGCGATGCCGCGGAAAAAAATGACGTGCTTTTGCGGCTCATTGGCGATGAACTGGCCGATCGGGGTGCTAATGACTGGATAACGCTGAAGTTACTTGAGCGCTTGCATCACTTGGGCTTGCCTTTTGAAATTTTATTATCTAACCATGGCGTTGAATTTATAGGGACTTATGAAAGGATAGAGCGCTCAAAAGTAGTTTGGTATTTCCCGGACTTTCTTAGAGACTTTGCACGCTCTTTACAGGCCCTGCAAGACCTTGTTGACGATAAATTGATCGATCAAAAAGAGATTCGACAACTCGTTGAAACCATCTACAAACCCGCAATAAAAGCGCTCAGCTACTCTATCGACCGATCCGGAAAACGACCTAAGATCACCGTTTTTAGCCATGCGCCCATTGAATCAAGAGTCATCGAAGCATTAGCTGAATATTGTGGGGTGGATTTCAATGACGACTCCGTTGATGATCTTGCTACAACGATTGAGAAGATAAATAGCGCCTTTTATGAAAAAATAATAGCGAAGAACATCGTGGGGGAATCCTGTTACCACGGTGACCCGCCCTGGAAAGGGCAAGGCCGTAACGAATACCGCGTTTACAAGCATCCTCTTGCCGTACTCACCTGGTATCGACTTGAGGATAGTGTTGATTTTTCTAAAGAATCCTCGGAAGACAAGGTAATCAATCAGCTCTTTGCATTTGGCGGGCGGTACGGACAACAAGAGATGCGCTTTGATGTTAATTATGCTTTTGGACATACGCCAAAAGAAGAGGTTAGAGCAGACATCTACATTAAGACCGGGAAAATATTGGCAAAAACAAAGAGGGCTGCAGAGCTGATCGCACTTGACCAGCCATTTGGAAAATATGAGTTAACGGGAAAGTACGCTGGCATATACTTTGATGAGCGCAGCGAACTTCCAAACCGCCATGTACGTTTCATTAATACGTTCATCAATGAAACTGAAAAACAGGTCGTTGATCTAAATGCAACAAAAGATAAAGAAAAGAAGCCCTTTCAAAACACGTCTAACGACGCAACAAGCAAGGTAAAGAAAATAACACCGCTTCAAAGTCGCGGAACATCTTCGCTATTTCAAATAAAACCAAAAGCTCGGACAAAAACCACCAAAGTCTTCTTAAACAAGCTGACGAAAAAAATACAAAACAAGAAGAGACAACTCCAAAAGAAAACAACCTTTCTTGGAAAAAGCCCACAACACCCCAAACCGCAGAACAGCGAAGAAAAAATAACACTCGAAACCGGCCCTTAAAAAATAGGGGCTGACCCTCAACCGTACTCAAGCAATAAACGCTCTCATAAAATCAAGCAACGCATCCACCCCAGCATCCGGCATAGCATTATAAATGCTTGCACGGATGCCACCATGCAACCGGTGGCCCTTGAGAAACATCAGCCCTTGTTTTTCAGCTTTCGCAACGAAATCAGCTTCTTGTTCTCTGGAGGGAAGCTGAAATGTTACATTCATTAAGGAGCGATACGCGGGATCAATGCTATTGGTGTAAAACGCTGATTCATCAATAAAATCATAAAGCGCCTTGGCTTGCGCTTGGTTGCGTTCCTGCATGGCGCTTAGGCCGCCTTGTTTTTTTGTCCATTTTAAAACTTCATTCAAGACATACATGGTAAAAGTATTGGTCGTATTGTATAGCGAATTAAATTCATCTTGTTTTTTGAAATCAAAAATAGAAGGTAGGCCTGGCTGTGCTTGATCGATCAAATCATCTCGCACAATAACGACTGACAAACCTGCGATGCCCATGTTTTTTTGTGTGCACGCGTAAAGTAAACCATACGATGAAACATCGATGGGTTGCGAGAGAATGTCTGATGACATATCAGCAATAAGGGGAAGATTCGTTGCTGGTACAAAGGGTAAACGCATACCTGAGACGGTTTCGTTGCTGCAATAATGTAAGTACATTGCCTCTTTATTTAATACCCAGTCTTTTTCGGGGACAATGCTTAACGGTGGCGAATCTGTGCCTATCGTAACACCCTTAACATCTGCAAACATTTTCGCTTCATCGAACGCGCGCTGCGACCAGAGGCCGTACAACAAATAATCCGCCGATTGTTGTTTTTTAAGTAAATTCATTGGAATAAACGCGAACTGCGCTTGTGCACCGCCCTGGAAAAAGAGGATGCGATAGCGATCGGGGATGGTTAAAAGTTCGCGTAGATTTTGTTTGGTTTCTTCTAAGAGATCGACAAAGTAGTGACTTCGGTGGCTGATTTCGGCAACCGACAAACCCAATCCCTGCCAATCAAACCAGGCGTTTTGCATGGTTTCTTTGATTTCCATCGGGATGGCTGAGGGGCCTGGGCTGAAGTTGTAAATGGTCATTGTGTTTGCTGTCCGTGGTTATTTGGGAGAGTGGATCCCGCGGTCAAGCCGCGGGATGACAACGTTAACAAAACCCATTCATCCCATGGCTCAAAAAAATCTGTCATCCCGTGGCTCAAAAAAATCTGTCATCCCGTGGCTTGACCACGGGATCCACTATCACTCCTCAGAAGATGTCTCGCCTTCAACCTCTTCAACTTCTTCAATCACTTCTTCAACTTTCTCAATGCTAATCAACTTCTCACCACGAGAAAGCTTAATCAAACGCACGCCTTGTGCATTACGGCCTACTTTGGATACCTGATTCACCCAGGTTCTTACTAGCGTACCGCCATTAGAAATCAGCATCATTTCATCTGTGTCTGATACTTGAATCGCGCCGACCACTTTGCCGTTGCGCTCGCTGACTTGAATCGAAATCACACCTTGCCCACCACGTCCAATCACGCGATATTCCGCCACGGGCGTTCTTTTACCGTAACCGTTTTCAGTCGCTGTTAAAATCGCACCTTTTTCTTTCGCGATAATCAAAGCAATCACACGCTGACCCGGTTTTAATTTAATACCACGTACACCTCGCGCCGTTCGACCCATAGGACGCAATGCGGTTTCATTGAAGCGAATCGCTTTACCTGCGCCTGTAAACAACATGATATCACGCTGTCCATCCGTCAAATCCACACCAATCAAGCGATCATCTTCGGCTAAATCAATGGCTTTAATGCCGTTTGAACGTGGGCGAGAAAATTGTTCCAGCGGTACTTTCTTAATCGTACCGGATGCTGCTGCCATCACAACAAAATGGTCATCAGTAAATTCGCGAACGGGTAAAATCGCGCTGATTCTTTCGTCTTTAGCTAAAGGCAATAAATTGATGATTGGTCGTCCTCGTGCATTTCTTCCTGCTTGTGGCAGTTGATACGTCTTCAACCAATACACACGACCTGTGTCTGAGAAACATAAAATCATATCATGCGAATTTGCCACAACGAGACGCTCGATAAAGTCTTCTTCTTTGACCGAGGTCGCAGATTTTCCTTTACCGCCACGATGTTGCGCTTGATATGAGGCGAGCACTTGCGCTTTCACATAACCTTCGCGAGACAAGGTGACCACTAAATCTTCTTCTGTGATTAAATCTTCTGTTGTTAAGTCTTCTTGGCTTTCAACAATCACCGTGCGACGATCATCGCCAAATTTTTCACGCAACAAACGAAGCTCTTCGCGGATCACATCTAGCAACACTTTTTCATCGGACAAAATGGCCAACAATTCATAAATCGTTTTCAAAAGCCCGCGATACTCTTCAAAGATCTTGTCTTGTTCCAAGCCTGTTAAACGGTGCAAACGCATTTCTAAAATCGCTTGTGCTTGCTCGGGAGATAAACGGTATTGTTGATCGTCAGAAAAACCAAAATCCGCCGACAACCCATCAGGACGAATAAGCGCTAAATCCGTGCCTTTATGCAAAGCGGCCACGGCACCGGTTGCCCAAGGTTTGCTGAGCAATTCTTTTTTAGCGGTCTTTGGATTCGGCGCTGCTTTAATGATGGCTATCATTTCATCGATATTCACCAGCGCAATGCCTAAGCCTTCTAAAAGATGGGCGCGTTCTTTCGCTTTGCGCAATTCAAAAATCGTTCGACGCGTGACAACTTCACGGCGGTGTCGAATAAACGCTTCTAGTATTTCTTTTAAGTTCAACGTACGCGGTTGCCCGTCAAGCAACGCCACCATGTTAATACCAAACACACTTTGTATTTGCGTTTGTTTATACAGGTTATTCAAAACAACGTCGGCGGATTCGCCACGACGAAGCTCAATCACCATACGCATGCCGTCTTTATCCGACTCATCTCTTAACCCGGTGATACCTTCGATTTTTTTATCTTTGACTAATTCAGCAATTTTTTCCAAGAGTCGCGCTTTGTTCACTTGATAAGGCAGCTCGGTTACTACAATAGATTCTCGCCCTGATTTTGGATGTGTTTCAACACTGGATTTGGCGCGCACATAAATACGACCACGACCCGTGCGATAAGCAGACACAATACCGGCACGGCCATTGATGGTACCACCTGTGGGAAAATCGGGCCCTGGCACAAAGGTCATGAGCTCATCCACAGAAAGTTCAGGCTTATCAATCAACGCCTCGATCGACCGTACGATTTCAGTCAGGTTATGAGGCGGAATATTGGTCGCCATCCCCACCGCAATCCCGGAAGATCCATTCACCAATAACGTTGGTACTTTGGTCGGCAAGACCGCAGGCACCCATTCGGTTTCATCATAGTTCGGCAAGAAATCAACGGTTTCTTTGTCAAGATCGGCCAACATTTCATGCGCCAATTTCGCCATACGCACTTCGGTATACCGCATCGCCGCAGGTGAATCCCCATCCACCGAACCAAAGTTACCCTGACCATCCACGATGAGATAACGCATACTGAACGGTTGCGCCATACGTACGATGGTGTCGTAAACGGCAGTATCACCATGCGGGTGATATTTACCAATCACGTCACCGACCACACGGGCGGATTTTTTATGGGGTTTATTCCAATCATTGTGCAGTTCATGCATGGCAAAAAGCACGCGTTTATGCACAGGTTTTAAACCATCGCGAACATCCGGCAACGCCCGACCCACGATCACGCTCATCGCATAATCCAGATAAGATTGCTTTAGTTCTTCCTCGATGTTTATAGGGGTGATTTCTTGTCCAATTTCAGTCATAACTTGCTGTTTTTCCAGGGATTATCATTTAAAAGTTCAAGGGAGGGATTATAGCATGAATGCCTAACCAAGGGCTAATAAAAAGAACAGGGTTGGCTTGACTCTTTGTGGGTAATATTTTATCGTTTGCGCACTTATACTGAAGGAGCAGGGCAATGAAAAACCCACACAAAGGTTCAACGCTGGATAGCTCTTTAAAAGAAGAACATTTGCTTGATCAATGCGAGACAACCGCCATCAAAAGAGTTATTGCTCATCAGCTTGAACGCGCCACGGAAAAACTACGACATGGCGCTACGCCAACACATACCGATAAAGCTCATTCTTCTTAGCACCCGCAATCTCCGCCGCAAGCTTCACCGCCTGCTTCATGGGTAGCTCTTGCTTTAAAATATCATACACTTTCAACGCCTGTTGAAACGCCTGGGCTTGCACGGATGGATTCCCTTGAACGAGTACGACAAATTCGCCGCGTTGTTGGTTACTATCACTGCACATCCATGGCAAAAGATTATCTAGTGTATCGCCGCGAATGGTTTCGTAAGCTTTGGTGAGCTCTCTTGCGACAACGACAACACGTTCGCCGCCGAACACTTCGCTCATGTCTTGCAAACATGCCAAAATGCGATGAGGTGATTCGTAGAAAATGAGCGTCTCTTCGGCATTGATCAACTGTGTGAGATAACGTTTTCTTGCGATGCTTTTGACGGAAAGAAAGCCATGGAATGAAAAACGATCGCTCGGCAAACCCGCCGCAGAGAGCGCCGCGACAAACGCACAAGCGCCTGGCACCGGCAGCACTTGCACGCCTGCCGCACGGACGGTTTTTACCAGATGATAACCCGGATCATTGATCAATGGCGTACCTGCATCCGAGATTAAGGCGATCGATTTTCCTGCTAATAGTTGATCGAGCAAGTGTTTTTGCTTGGTTTGCTCGTTGTGTTCATGAAACGAGGTCAGCGGGGTTTGGATGCCATAGTGCTCCAGCAGTTTTTTACTGTGACGTGTATCCTCTGCGGCGATGAGGTCGACTTGTTTTAAAACCTCGATCGCGCGCAGGGAAATGTCTTGGAGGTTGCCTATGGGCGTTGCAACGATGTAGAGCATATTTTTTACCTGTTATCATGTTGCGGTTTATTCATTCTGGTATACCGTGACTTGCTTGTTCTGTCATACCGCGACTTACCTGCCCTGTCATACCGCGACTTGATCGCGGTATCCAGAAACTGCTTAGCATGGATCCCGTGGTCAAGCCACGGGATGACATAGAGTAAGCGCACAGGATGACATTGGCTAGCGTCGTGACCTACAGACTACTCACTAGCATCCACCGATTTTTTTCATGCGCTGCAATACGATCGCCAAGCAATGTGATACTACCTTCGTCACCCGCTTCTTGCGCCATTTTCAATGCATGATTCAACGTATTCAGCATCGCTTCTTGATCATCAGCCAATGTCTGCACCATTTGATCCGCCAACAAAGACGAGTCGCCCTCTTTAATGGTGGTCAATGCCGCAAACTCCGCGTAGGTTGCAGGCGCTTTGCTACCCAATGCTAGAATACGCTCGGCAATGGTATCCACCGCCGATGCCAAGTCCATATATTGGCCTTCGAACAACAAGTGCAAGCTCTGAAAATGAGGCCCTTTCACATGCCAGTGAAAATTCTGTGTTTTGAGGTATAACGTGTAAGAATCCGCCAAAACCACCTGCATGGCTTCAATTAGTTTTTCTTTGCTCATAATTCGATCTCTCCGTTGATTAATTAGCAGAACCATCATAACAATTAAATACCAAACACGAAATGCCGATTGCATAATTTCATCCGCTTTCGTAAACTTCCAACTTAATCATCGCATTACCCATAGGAAACAATATGCCTGCTTTCGAACTCAACGAGATTGACCTACAACTGATCCAACTCGCCCTGCGCGAAGACTTAGGCCTCATCTTTAAAGACCTCACCACGCAAACACTGTTCGATAAAGAAACAACAGCCTATCAAACCGAGATCATCTCAAAACACCCCACCCCCATCGTCTTGTGCGGCTTGCCTGTAGCACAGATTGTTTTGAGCCATTTTAAAACGGATTTTGAACTCATATCTTCTTTTCAAGACGGCGATCTCATTGAACCCGGCGCTCAAGTCGCCATCATTCAGGGCGACGCCCGTAGCTTGCTCATGGCTGAACGCACCCTCTTGAATTTCTTGCGTCACTTATGCGCCATCGCAACCACAACACGACAATTTGTCGACAAAATCAAAACCAGCGCCACCCAAGTGCTCGACACACGCAAAACCACCCCCGGCTGGCGCCACTTGGAAAAATACGCTGTGCTTTGCGGCGGCGGCACCAATCACCGTATGGCGCTTTATGACGCGATCATGATCAAAGACACTCACATCGACCTCGTTGGCGGTATCGACGCTGCCCTCGAAAAACTACCCGAAAAAACAGACGCCGGCGTACCTGTCATCATGGAAATCCGCAATATTGAGGAACTCAAAATAACCATCGCCTCCGGCCGCGCCAAAATCGATCGCGTCTTACTGGATAATATGGCGCCCGCTGAACTTAAAGCATGCGTCGCGCTATGCAAAGGCATCTTTGAAACCGAGGCTTCTGGCAATATTAACTTACAGACCATTCAAGCGGTGGCAAAAACCGGCGTTGACTTTGCCTCGGTGGGAATGTTGACGCATTCTGCTGAGAATGTGGATTTGTCGATGAGGGCTTTAGCACGCCAATCATAGTATAGACTTTAAATAATAAGGAATGAATTGTGGTCGCCGAATATAGAAGCTTTAAAGATGCATGGGCAGCGAGAGACGACAACCGAAACTACGCAACAACGCAGGCCAAAAAAGATCAACCCCTTAGGGACATCACTTCTTGGCGCTGTATGGCCGATCCCAATATCAGTAATTATTACGCCAGCCATGGTAACACATGGAGCACAAGCTCATCCGGGCAAGGCAGGCGCAACACTCAAGAAGACACGTCTGATGTTATACGTTATTGTGTAAAGGGCTCCAGTGGAGTGCCAATAGCGCAGCAACCGTCAGAGATTCTAGCAAAAATATTATTTGATGCCGCTTTAGCATTACACAATAAAACTATAACTAAAACAGCCGGCTCTACACTCACCATAAGCATTCAACAAGGCGTGCACGTGATCACGGAAAATTTAGGTGACTCTCGAACTTATATTGTTTCGAGGAAAGGGCGGGGAAAATCCTATTCTTTGATCCCCATGACAAGTGATCATAAGCCAACGACGCCAAGAGAAACTAAGCGCATTTCAAAAGAAGGCGGCGTTGTGCAAGATTCAAGATTATGCAACCATTCGCCATGGAGGCGCTTCACAGTCAGTGGTGGTTATGGTTATGGCGATAGCGACGTCAACGCTATCAATCGAAATCCTGATTTAACTCTATATACACTTAAAGAAGAGGAAGAAGCTTATCTGCTTCATTGCTGCGATGGTGTTTTGGAATCAATGACAACGCATGAAATAGAAGCCTATATCAATGCCAGCGCTCAGGGGGTCAATGCTGAAACCGCCCATCGGCTTCGGCAAAAAGCTTACCGCAGAGGTTCTCAAGATAACATTAGTATACTGATACGCAAGCTAGACAAGAACAATCTTGATATAACCGCCTCTTATATCGCTGACGGACACGGCTTGCCTGACACACAGAACTTGCCTACAGGGCATAAAGTATCAGGCATCATAAGCGATAAGCTACCCGGAATGCTTGCAGGCAAAATATGTAGCAACATTAATGAACAACAAAAGGGATCAGTACATATAAACCTAACGATATTGAACGCAGGAAAAAATCGGTGGCGTCCCAGCTCCGACCCCCAGCTGGCCAAACTCTTTAAACTAATGTTCAAAATGAATACTCAGATAACGACATATAAAAATTATCCCGGCAATGCCATCTATCGAGCAAGAAGAAAAGCAAAAAAAAACGCCTTATCGGCAACACACCGCACACTTATTCCTATTCTCAAAGTGGTGGCAATAGCATGGCACTCAGCTCAAAGTGCAAACAACTTACCGCAACTTCTTCAGAGCTGCGTAAACGTCATTGAAGCAGGATTAAAAAATAATACCGTGACCAAAGGCTGGAAAATGCGCTTTTTCAGTCCACGGGGGCTTATCGGGCCAAGCCGTACCAAAGCGCTGCTGATGGAAACTAAAAAGAGGCTTAACGATATAGCGGAACATTATCAGATTGACATGAGCAGCAATGAAGCATCGGTACCGCAAAACACACATTTCGACAGACAGCAAGGCTAGAAACGTCCCAGAAAAATACTGTCAACAGACATTTGGCCGTTGACAGTATCAAAAAGAGCCTTCAATCTGATACTGTCAACGGCATTTTTGCTGTTTACAGTATCAAAAAGAGCGTGTAATATAATACTGTCAATGGCATTTTTGCTGTTTACAGTATTATTTTCACAAATTCGCTGGATAATCAATATGATACAAGCATTTGGACAATTCATTGGACGCGCCAAAGAGCTAAGTGCTCTCAAACGCTTTTTACATAAAAAAACAGCTTCCTTGATTGTTCTGCGAGGACGCAGACGCATCGGGAAAAGCCGCCTCATTGAAGAATTTGCCAAAAAATCAACCTATTACTCCTTTGCGGGACTGGCTCCAACAAAAAACACAACCGCCCAATCTCAACGCGATAACTTTGCCGCCCAATTGAGCCAACAAACCGGCTTACCCGAGGTCAAGGCCGATGACTGGAGCAAGCTCTTTCAACTTCTGTTCGAGAAAATCAAGCAGGGTCGTATCATCTTACTTTTTGATGAAATTTCATGGATGGGATCTAAAGACTCGGACTTTCTCGGTAAAATCAAACACGCGTGGGATCAATCATTCAAAAAAAATCCTCAATTAATTTTTGTTATTTGCGGATCCGCTAGCGCCTGGATCGAAAAAAACATATTAGCTAGCACTGGCTTTTTAGGCAGAGTATCACTGACGCTCACCCTGGAAGAACTACCATTAAAGGACTGTCGTCAATTCTGGGAAGATAAATATGATCACATCTCCAGCTATGAAAAATTTAAACTACTTTCTGTCACCGGCGGGATCCCCAGATACCTAGAAGAAATAAACCCCTCGCTCAGCGCTGAGGAAAATATCGCCGCCTTCTGCTTTAGAAAAGGCGGCATCTTGGTAGACGAATTTGAACATATTTTTTCTAACATGTTTCAACGGCGAACCCCCTTGTATCGAGAAATTGTGAGAGCACTCCTAAGCTCGCCTAAAGAAGCAAAAGCTATCAGTGACGCGTGTCACGTGGAAATGAGCGGATTATTTAGTGAGTATCTTGATGAACTGTCATTGTGTGGATTTATCAAACGCGACTATACATGGAACATTAATACAGGCCAGGATAGCCGATTAAGCCATTATCGATTAAGCGATAATTACTTGCGTTTTTACTTGCGCTACATTGAAAAATACAAAACGAAAATAGATCGGGGAAGCTATGAATTCACCTCTCTAGCATCATTGCCGGAATGGCGCACTATCCTTGGGCTACAATTCGAGAACCTTGTATTAAATAATCGACGCTATATTCAAGCATGTTTAAACATCAATCCTGAAAATATTCTCAGCGACAACCCCTTCTTTCAACGAGCTACAACGAAACAACCAGGATGCCAAATTGATTACATGATACAAACTCAGTTCAATTCACTGTATCTATGCGAGATCAAATTCTCAAAAAACCCTATTGGCGCCCATGTTATAAAAGAAATGCAACAAAAAATTAGCCGCCTCAAATACCCCAAGGGGTTTTCATGTCGCCCTGTACTGATTCACGTCAATGGTGTCACCGACGAGTTGGCTAATAGTCATTACTTTGCTGCAATCATTGATTTTAGCCAGGCTTTGTCGGCGAAGTAGCCCCGCCACCCTTGAAAAACTAACAGCCTCCTCACCATGACCGATGAGGAGGCGTCATTATTCAAATCAACACTAAGCCGTTCGCATCGTTACATTAACTGTAGCGTCGCTATCATACGGATAGTAATGATAAGAACAGAAAGTAGTCCCATGAAGAACATATCCATAAAACTTCTGTTGCTGAGAGTATGGAGCGTTCAACATCTGATAGGGACGAACATTAACCATATCTTTAGACGGCCCACCCCAAGGTAAACTATGAGATACAGACTCAAAGGCCACACCCTGACTCGTCGTTCCTGTCAGGTAACCAGGACCAATCCCCTGAGACCCCTTAACATCTGAAACATACTTTATACGACCAGCATCTATACCCGGACACTGAACTTCTGCCTGCGTCCAATTTAAATATTGAACCTGAGTTCCATCACCGCTTGAAGCCGCAAAAACCGCAGAAGACATCAACACACTTGCAAGTACCGCTAAAAAGATTTTTTTCATGTTATATACCTCTATTAAAAAGAAATTATTAATAATCATATCTCTATGCAAACACTAAGAGACGCCAATCATCAAGAGAAAAACACCTTGGTGACCCTGGCAAAAATCATACCAGAAGATCAAAATATAATCAACCGATGCCCGATAATAAGATTGAAATCTCTTATTCTCTGCATTATAATTGCCCACCAATACAATCAATACGTAAAGAGCCGCCCACATGAAACCATCCAAACCGCTCTCACAGCGAGGCCAACGCCTACCCTTCGACGCCGTAATCATCGGCACCGGGCTTGCTGGGTTGACCTATGCGCTTGAATTGACGCGATTGCAGCCAACAGCTCGTATTGCGTTGATCGCTAAAAAAGCTATCACAGAATCTAATAGTTACTATGCCCAAGGCGGCATGGCGGCGGTTAGCGAGTCGTATGATTCGATGGATGGGCATATTAAAGATACGCTTAAAGCGGGTGCTGATTTGTGTAATGAATCTGTGGTTGAGGAAGTGATTACTCAGGGGAACCAGGCGATTCGTCATTTGATCGATCGTGGGGTTGCGTTTAATCAGCAGAACGGCCAATTCAACCTTGCGCAAGAAGGCGGGCATTCAGCTCGACGTATTTTTCATGCGGGTGATCAAACGGGGAAAGCGATCATTGATGCTTTGGTGCGTGAGGCGAAAGCCTGCCCGCAGATTACCTTGCTTGAAGACCATAGCGCCATTGATCTTTTAACACAAACGGCCAAGCACGCGCCAGGTGACCTCAAAGAGGCGACCGGTGTTTATGTGCTGGATGAGAACTCGGGCAAGATTCATCTTTTGTTGAGCAATATTATCGTGCTCGCCACAGGCGGTGCGGGGAAGGTGTTTCGCTATACCAGCAATCCGGATACCGCTACAGGTGATGGTATTGCGATGGCTTATCGTGCGGGTGCGCGGGTGGGGAATTTGGAGTTTTATCAATTTCACCCGACACTCTTGTATCACCCTAAAGTGAATAACTTTTTAATTACCGAAGCCATGCGAGGCGAAGGAGCGCATCTTATTCACCCCATTACGCATCGTCGTTTCATGCAAGATTATGCGCCCGAACAAATGGAGCTCGCCACGCGGGATATTGTGTCTCGTGCTATTTTTACAGAAATTGAAAAGAACGATATCAACTGCGTGCATCTTGACATCCGCCATCAATCACGGGAATTTTTAGCGAATCGTTTTCCTTTTATTTTCCACCGATTGCACAGTTTAGGGCTGGATTTAAGCCAAGATCTCATTCCTGTCGTTCCTGCCGCACACTACCTTTGCGGCGGTGTTTTGGCGGATCTTTATGGACGTACCGACATCAAACGCTTGTATGCCATTGGTGAAACTGCATTCACAGGCTTTCATGGCGCCAACCGGCTGGCTAGCAATTCATTGCTTGAAGCTGCCGTTATGGGGAAAAATGCCGCTGAAGAATCTGCGCATTGGCTCAGCAAGAAAGTGCGTCACTTACATCCCGTGCACGACTGGACGTCCAAGCATGTGACTGATTTACGTCGTGCCAGTCAGATCAATGCGCACTGGCGCAGTTTACGCGGCGAGATGACGTCCTATGCTGGCATTGTTCGAACAGAAGCCGGCTTAAATGATTTACTCAAATTAATTCTTACACGACGAGCAATGATCGATCATTACTATCGCTCTCATACGATTACGCGCGATGTGATCGAGCTACGTAACATCATTCTTGTCGCAAAACTCATCGTCAATGCGGCGATGAAACGCACAGAAAGTCGCGGCGGCCATTATCGTGAAGATTTCCCCAAGCAACATCGATTAAACAGTGATACACTGCTTCGCGCGAAAGAAGTCACATTTAATTTCAAAGGACAATAACGCATGCATGACAATAATCCGACGAATGAAATAAGCATCCCACTTGAACGCATCCACATGAAACCAACCATGGCGATCTGTCAACAAGATTACCCCCTGGATTGGTATCAAGACGAGTTTGCGCCCTACGCAGAAGAATACCAGGCGCTGCCGGATCGCCAACTAACGACGGTGCTCCCTTGGATGAAGCAATACATCCAACCAGCGATCGATCATTTTGGTTCGTCATTATTATTACTTGCGCATTATTATATGGGTGGCGAAATTGTTAACCTGATTGATTATTTTGGCGGCGAGATTGGTGACTCTTACCAACTCGCCTTAAAAGCCGCGCACAACCCAGAAAAGAAAATCATCGTCGAATCAGCCGTGCATTTTATGGCAGAAACCATCAGCATCCTCGCCAATGAGGATCAACGCGTTTATATCACCAACCCAAAATCAGGTTGCACGATGGAGAAACACGCGAAAGATTACATGGTAGAACCTGCAATCAGCGATTTAAATGAGCGTTATGGTAAAGAGAATATTCTTCCTATTTGCTACATGAACACATCAGGACGCATCAAAGCGTTGACAGGTTCGCAAGGCGGTGCGGTTTGCACGAGCTCTAATGTTAAAAAAATATTTGAATGGGCGTTACAAGAAAATAAAAAAATACTGTTTATTCCCGACCAACACATGGGCGAGAATGTCGCGTCTTGGGTGGGCATTCCTCCTGAGAAAATCGCTTATTGGCCGGGTGGCAATGAAGGTGCTGAATATAGCTTGTTCAAACAAGATGAGAAAACCTTACGACAATTCGATGATGCGCAACTGATTTTATTTTGCAGCCAGTGCTCTGTACATACGCACATGCAGCCTGACATGGTGCATTACTGGAAGGATCGCGGTTACAATGTTGTCGTACATCCTGAGTCTCGGAAGATCACCGTGGATGCCGCCGACTGTTGCGGTTCAACAGCGTTCATTCAAAAACACGTCACCGAAGATCGCGCCAACACTAAAAAATACGCCGTTGGCACTGAAAATCACATGGTTCAAAATTTAAAAGCGCAGTGCGAACCGTTGGGTATTGAAGTCGTACACGTCGCCGATGCGCCGCTCACGGACTTTAAAGGCATGGGCTGCGGCTGCGCCACGATGTCACGCAACGACCCGCCGCATTTAGTTGCAACGCTCGATTTATTGCGGCAAGGCAACGCCTTAGACGCCAATCTGGTGCGCCCTGGTGATGTTGTGCATGAAACGACAGGTGCGCGTGAGCGATTGGATGTGGCTGGCCAGCAATGGATTGTTGATAATGCGAAACAGGCATTGCAGCGGATGATTGATATTACTGAGCGCGCTTGATGAACACTATGTTCGCGAGTATATTGACAGAATCTTTAAAGCGTTGTTACGCTCTTGCTTGTGGCCTGTTGATTCAATGGACGGAAACGACACCGTACTGGGGTATTAGGGATTTCAATGGCATTCGGTTAAGCACGCATTAATCCTCCATTATCACTATGATTTATTTTAACAGTCGTAGTTTGAGTGGATTGGTTTTTGAATAAGCGATTACTATGGGACAACTTTTGTTTCTTTCTGACAGGTTCCTTTCTCTTTTCCGATGAGCTGTTGCTTGATCGTTGCTTGCTTTGTGAGATACGTGTCTTTAATGCAGCCTTCACCAGCCTGCTTATTGAGTTCAAATAATACTCGGGAGACTGCTGGCAGCCTGGTTTGGCTTTAAATAGAAATCCTATTAATGGGTCGTCGTAATTAGTTGATGCTTCGCCCCCTAGATCAGCGTTAACGTAGGCTGCTGCAACTCTAGTATAAAGACGCTGGTATCCTTTATCTTCTGTTAGTTTTAGTGCATAAATATAAGCTTGTAACAATTGCTCTTTTTGTTGTTCTTGTGTTGTTGCAGGAAGCGTAAAATAAAAATTTGCAATCTTGCTTTGAGCAGTCAATTGAGCAGCACATTTTTCTAGGCACCCAATAATTTGTGCAGCGCTGTTTTTATCTAGTATACAAGAAAATATTAAGTAATCCAGATAAGACAACAAAAGAGTTTGTTTTTGAAGCGAGGTTACGCCTTCTTTATCTGTCATAATTGTTGTGAGTTGATAAAGCTGCTTTGTTGTCTTTGTCAACAAGCTCTGATGTTCTGTTACTTTTCTGTAGGGCTCATTATCTTCATAGTCAAGTAATGATAGAGCTTTATGCTCTGCTTCAAGCAGAGCGACATTGAGTAGCAATTGTATATATTGTTTTTGTGATTGCGTTAGGCGGGTTGGAGAATACTGCAAAACAGAATCAATCCATGCTTTTAAAGCAACAGGTTCATCTTTAAAGGCGCTCAAGATAAAGCTTAAAGGCTTTGGCTTGCCATTTAATGCAGTCTCTGCAAGTAGCCAGAATGCCGTTATATTTTTCTCTGAGTGCTCGTCGTGAGTTGGTGCTTTATTAAACTTGATCTGCGTGATCCACTTTCGCAAGGCTACTTGATCACCCTTAAAGGCGTTTAAAATTATCATCAAGGCTTCTGGCTTGCCATCTAATGCAATCTCTGCAAGTAGCCAGAATACCGTTATATTTTTATTGGGTTTTTTGTCATTATTTGGTGCCTTATTAAAATCGATCTGCGTGATCCATTCTCGCAAGGCTGCTTGATCATTCTCAAAGGCGTTTAAAATCGTCATCAAGGCTTCTGGCCTGTCAACTAAACTCCCTACAAGTACCCAGAATACCGTTATATTTTTATTGGGGTGTTTGTCATTATTTGGTGCGTTATTAAAATCGATCTGCTTAACCCATTGTCGCAAGGCTGCTTGATCCTTCTCAAAGGCGTTTAAAATCGTCATCAAGGCTTGTGGTTTGTTCTCTAAAGACCCTACGAGTAGCGAGAATGCCGTTATATTTTTCTCTGAGTGCTCCTCATGAGTTGGTGCTTTGTTAAAATCGATCTTCATGATCCACTTTCGCAAGGCTGCTTGATCATTCTCAAAGGCGTTTAAAATCGTCATCAAGGCTTCTGGTTCGCCAGTGCATACAGCCTTTGCGAGTAGCCAAAATGCCGTTATATTTTTATCTTTTCCTTTGTCGTGAGTTGGTGCTTTGTTAAAATCGATCTTCATGATCCACTTTCGCAAGGCTGCTTGCTTATCCTGAAAGGCGTTTAAAATCGCCATCAAGGCTTCTGGTTCGTCATCTAATACAGCATCTACGAGTAGCCAGAATGCCGTTATATTTTTCTCTGAGTGCTCGTCGTGAGTTGGTGCTTTGTTAAAATCGATCTGCATGATCCACTCTCGCAAGGCTGCTTGATCATACTTCAAGGCGTTTAAAATCGGCATCAAGACTTGTTTGGAGGCCTGGAGTAACCAGAAGGCCGTTATATTTTTATTGAGGTGCTCGTCGTGAGTTGGTGCTTTGTTAAAATCGATCTGCATGATCCACTCTCGCAAGGCTGCTTGATCATACTTAAAGGCGTTTAAAATCGTCATCAAGGCTTCTGGCTTGCCATTTAATGCAATCTCTGCACGTAGCCAGAATGCCGTTATATTTTTATTGAGGTGCTCGTCGTGAGTTGGTGCTTTGTTAAAATCGATCTTCATGATCCACTTTCGCAAGGCTGCTTGATCATGCTTAAAGGCGTTTAAAATCGGCATCAAGACGTCTGATCCGTCATTTAATACGGCATCTACGAGTAGCCAGAAGGCCGTTATATTTTTATTGGAGTGCTCGTCGTGAGTTGGTGCTTTGTTAAAATCGATCTGCATGATCCACTTTCGCAAGGCTGCTTGATCATACTTAAAGGCGTTTAAAATCGTCATCAAGACTTCTGATTTGTCATTTAATACAGCCTCTATGAGTAGCCAGAAGGCCGTTATATTTTTCTTGGGGTGTTTGTCGTGGGTTGGCGCTTTGTTGAAATCGAGTTGGTTTATCAATCCTATGAAGGCAATTTGATCATCCTTAAGGGCGTTCAAAGTAGTTATTAAGGGGAGAAGATTTGATTTCAATAGTGTAGCTTCGAGCTGGCTAATTAATGATTGAAGGAACATCTCGTGGACAATTAAATCATTGTCAATGTTTTGATTTTTGGTTTTAGGGAGGTTATCTAAAATTTTCCGAAGTTCAGCATTCTCTGTATTAAGCAGCTTTATGTAAATGGAACTTGCTATTTCGTGTGATGTCATTTCTTTTTTAGTCACGTTTTCCTCTTTGTGTGGACGCGTTTTATTCTATAATACGAAAGATACCATATAACGGCTTTGTTTTCTAGCCTGTGTATCGGTTCATAACATATAAGACGGTAATCCCCCCAATAAATAGCGGTACTTAAAAGTAGAATTTTCTCGTAAACTAGACATCGACGAGCTTCGCATACAAATGATACGGCAACAGGATGCTTCCGTACCTGAGAAAACTCTGTAGTTTCCCACAACTCATTCAGAAATATTTTATAGCCTTGCCTATTTTTACTTAATCAGTATATCGAAGCTTTTAAAAATAAGGATTTGATCTGAATTAACAATTAACGGTCAGGTTATTTGTTCTGATTAACTTAGATTAAAGCTCTTCACCAAACAACGCCTCTGCGGACAAGCCATGTCGCTCTAGTATCAGTCGCAGTTGCTTAAGCCCTTCCACTTGAATTTGTCGCACTCGCTCGCGCGTTAGGCCGATGGCAGCGCCTACTTCTTCTAAGGTAGCTTTGTCTTCATAAGCACCCAAGCCAAATCGTCGCATCAAAACTTCGCGGTGACGATCGCCCAGTTCACCCATCCACTCTTCGATTTGTTCTTGTAGATCATCCTCACTCAACATCTCTTCAGGATCCAAGTGACGCTCATCCGGCACAACATCTTGCAAGGTACGTGTCGAAACAGAAGACAACGGGCTGTCCATCGATGCAACTGCATCGTGATAGCTTAAGAGTTTTTTAACATCGGCCAGCGGCTTATCGAGCATGTCGGCAATTTCTTCAGGGGTCGCACGGTGTTCTTGTGTTTTTTCTAGCTCTCTACCGGCACGCAAATAAATGTTTAACTCTTTGATGACGTGCACAGGGAGGCGAATTGTACGGGTTTGGTTCATGATGGCTCGCTCGATCGTTTGTCGAATCCACCAGGTGGCATACGTTGAAAAACGAAAGCCGCGCTCGGGGTCAAATTTCTCAACCGCGTGCATCAGGCCAAGGTTGCCTTCTTCAATTAAATCCAGGAAAGCCATACCGCGATTAATATAGCGACGCACAATCTTCACGACCAAGCGTAAATTGCTTTCGATCATTCGCTTACGCGCAGCCTCATCGCCTCGGATAGCGAGACGTCCAAAAGTTACTTCCTCTTCTGGCGTCAGCAGCGGCGTGTACCCTATCTCACGCAGGTAAATCTGCGTAGGGTCCAGCGGCTGGTTTTTCGCTAACTTTGAGCGGTAGGTGATCGCGTCCTTTTTCTTCGACAAAGGCTTGTTCACCAATCTTTCTTCCTGCTCTGACTCAAAATCCATTTCCTCAATGTCAGCGTTATTTTTGATATACTCGATCATTTTGGTTCCATTTCGCCCCGTCCACGGAGCAAACTTCCTTTATGAGTTTCTCATATTAAACATATTTGTTTAATAAGGGAAAGTATATTTTCAATTTCCCGTCAAATTTATTAATTATTCAGTAAGTTAGCGTATTTTATGTGCGTCTTGGCGGTGTGGAATTACGAAGAGCATTTGTGTGGCTATTTCTTGGTCTACCCATATTACACACCTGGAGCGCACTAATTTGAGTTGCAGTAAGGTATCGATGGTCTATACTTGTACACAAATAATAATAAAATTCGCTTATTGTGCAAAACGATATCGCGCTTTAAATGCGAGTAACCATAAAGTGCAAAGCTGATGGTGCGCACTACAAAATAGAGCGTACAGCAGACTAGAATCAACAAGAGGAATTAATGATGAAAAAATACACTGTAATTCTAACCATTGGTTTTTTGACAGGTTTTGCAGGCATAGGATCCGCTTATGCTGAGGCCAACAACAAAGCAAAAGTAGTGCGAACTGTCGCATTGGAGTGCCCCGTCGGAAGCGGAGATTACTGCAAAGGCAAAACACCCAAGTGCTGCTACGGCACCGATTTTTATTGTGCCGCAAAATGCACGTAACCTAAAATCACAAAAAGCCAAAGATTCAGCTATCTTTGGCTTTGCTTTATCTTAGACCCGCGGCAACTCATCCACCCAAGTCGACAGCGCTTCAAACGCCACATAATTGGTGAAATCCAAGCTCAGCGGCGTGACCGATACCTTGCTTGCTCTGATCGCGTAAAAATCGGTGCCTGGGCCTGCGTCTTGTTCGGCGCCTGGTAGGCCGATCCAGTAGACTTCGCGGCCTCTTGGGTCGATTTCTTTGTAGACTTTTTCTGAATTGTAGCGAGCGCCTAGGCGTGTTACTTCATAGCCCCGTAAATCGGCCGGCGGAAGATCGGGGACGTTGACGTTGAGGATCGTGCTTGCGGGCAGTGGGTTTTTTATGAGCTTCTCGACTAATTGCTTGGCTACTGCGCCTGCCGTTTCGAAATTTTTAGACGGGCCATTTAGTGAGATAGCGATGGAAGGCAGGCCTAAAAAACGACCTTGAATGGCGGCGGCGACAGTACCGGAGTATAAAACATCATCGCCGGTGTTAGCGCCGTCGTTGATGCCGGAGACCACCATATCGGGTAGATCATCTTTAAACAATCCGCTAAGCGCCAAATGAACACAGTCCGTAGGTGTGCCGTTCACGTAATAAGCATTTTTCTTGTATTCTTTTATGCTCAAGGGTCGATCTAGGGTAAGCGAGTTACTTGCGCCACTGCGGTTGCGATCAGGTGCCACCACATACACATCGGCAAATTCAGAAAATACTTCCTGCAAAACGTTAATACCTGGTGCTTGATAGCCATCATCGTTACTTAATAAAATCTTCATTGTTTCCACCTGTTTGTTGTGTTGCCAAGCTCCAAGGCTGCTCGTGCGTATTCGTACGCTTCTTGAAACCATGGCGTGTGTGCATCATGCGCTTTTACTAATTGCTCGTCAATGGTCTCGATACTGTCCCAACGGTATTGCTCGATTTCTTTATCGTTTGGCGCGATCGTTTCATCCTTATAAAACCCTATCAAAACATGATCTACTTCGTTTTCTGTCAAACCCGTGTCTAGCTTCGCCGTGTAATGAAACACCCGCACTTCATGAAGCGCTACTTTAAATCCCATTTCTTCGTGTAACCGTCGCTCTGCCGCCGAGACAGTTGTTTCACCCGGGCGCGGATGACCGCAACAGGTATTCGTCCAGAGACCGCCGCAATGGTATTTGCCTTGATGGCGTTGTTGTAATAACAATTCCCAGGTGTGATTATTTTGACGAAACACAAAGACTGAAAAAGCACGGTGGCATAAGGCGTCTTGATGCGCTTTTATTTTTTCGCATTCGCCCAGCACGTTATCTTGCAAATCCACCAATATTAATTTTTCCACTATCGATCAACCTCACGCTGAAGAAAAGGAACCACGACATCAAGCTGCGGGAAGTGTTCTTTTAACGCGGCCGTGTGCTTTTCTTCGAATAATAATTTAATGTTCGGGCCCGCATCTTGTGTGAAATAGACGGGCAAGCCTTCTTGTCGAAGCCACCAGACCTTTTGCATCACTTCTTGCGTGGCTGGTGTCCAGTATGAGATGGGCGGCATAGCTGTGAACATTAATGCGTGCATAGCGAGCGCGTTGTTCTCTGAGGTTTCGGCGAGTGACTCGAAATCTTTTGATTGAATCGCTTGTTTGAGTGTTTTTAAATCGCGGTCAACCTTGTCTGGCCAAGCGGGATAATAACAAGATGTTTTTTGACAACGCAACATTGCCTTGCGCGAACCGATCGGTTTAACGCGATCATCGAGGATTAAAACACCTAATCTTAACTCTGGCCAAATCGTCGAAATAGGTTCGGCGTAGCTATCCAAACCATCGGCTTGTTCACCACGATGCCACTCTACAAACCCTTGCCAAAACGATCGGCAAGCACTTCCGCTGCCCAATCTGGCGAGCAATGATAATTGTCGGTCTTCTAAGTGCCAGCCAAACAATGAATTTAGTGCGTCCACCAAGGCGGCAAAGCCAGACGCTGAAGACGCTAGCCCCGCGGAACTTGGCATATTGTTACGTGTATCAATATGAAAATGCAGACTTGCTTTGCGAAACAAGTCCAAGAAATCAACGATCCGCCGGGAGAACGGCGTGTCATTCGCCAGCGTCTCACCGTTTAAAACGATCTCGTCTTGCGCCTTATCGATAACGGTTAATGCGGTTGTAGTGCCCTTTTCTGGCAGTGTCAGCGATAAACTAGGGGTCACCGGCAAATTTAATTCGACATCGCGCTTTCCCCAATATTTGCAAAGAGCGATATTCGTTGGCGCAAACGCTGAGGCAATTTCAGTCGCCGGTGTTTGTGAAAACTCGCCCAAAACGGATGAGACAAATGCTTGTTTATTCATTAATGACCACACCTTGTTTTACAATTTCAACAGGGATATAGCGATCGCTTTGCAACGAGGAGGCTTTTTGAAGCCGGCCTAATGCAATCACGCAATCACCCAAACCCGAACCTGATATCTTAACGCCTTTCACTTTCTTTTGTCGCGACAATACATCCACCAAACTTTGTAACGCATCATTATTGACACCCAACTGATCCATAAGGTTTTGTTGCTGCGCAAACAATTTACCAAGATGACGCCAATCTGAAAAATCGATCGCCGTTTTTGCAGCGGTCACACAAGCGTCAATACCCTTGTAAATGGCTGCTAATTCATCTTTGCGATTTTCAAAGGTTGATTCGACGTGCTTAATGACTTCGACCGTCGGCATTTTACTGCCTGAATAATACAAGAAAACACGCGGGATGTTTTTAAGGTGCTTATAATAAAACGGAGCCATGCGATAACAACCTAACCCGCCAAAAACACTGGCCGCCACATCGGCGCCTGAACCCACACCTTGCACCAGCGAGACAACCTCATAGGCATCGTGAAAAATAGCATTTAATGATAGATCAAGCCCGAGCGCTTTTCTCATGGCAGCTACCACGGCCACCGTGACAGCCGCAGAAGAACCTAGGCCGACTTGATGAGAGAAGTCTGATTGAATCGAGAGATCGACACCCGACAAGGCGTCTTTATAATAATCAATGGCGGTTAAAACAAAGGTGAAAGGCGCTTGAATCGACATGTTTTTCAAAGGGGATTCAAACTGACCCAGCGCGGAATCAATCACAACCTGGCCATCCTTGCGCAAACTCAAACGCACATGCATGCGATAATTCACCGCAGCAACCAACGCCGAATAACCATGAAGTACCGCATGCTCACCCAATAGCATCATACTGCCGGGCGCCGAGGCAGAAAAGCTTAATTTAAACAACGTGCACGCCTCTTTCTTCTGCCACGACGGGCGTCCAATCATAATGATAACGCTCGCAAACAGCTGTCAACTGATCGGTATCTTCAGCCACCACCATCACAGCGCCAGCTTGATCACCTTTCACTGAACCTGCGCCACAAATTTTGGCGGCATGACCAAGAACCTCAAGGTCTGCAATGAATTGTTGTACTTTTAAAGGAACCACGCCAATTTTCACCAACAGCTGGTGATTATCACGAACCGCTTGTTTTGTTTCTTCAACATCATTCGCCAATAATGCATGATCCATCAGGTTGGTCACCGTTTCGAAGGTGTCCCAAATACCATCCTCTGCAAAATGTTCTTTCACATAAGCGCCGCATTCGCCCGTGGAACTCTGAGGCGAGCCTGTGTTCACTAAATACATAGGAATACTTGAGATGGTTCTTTTTTCAATGCGTTGATCGTGAAAATAAACACACCCGCCTAACAGTGATACATGCAAATCAATACCGCTGGATTTACCATGTTGCAATGATTCGGTTTCGTGCGCTAAACGCAGCAAGTCTTCTTCGCCCCAATGAAGCTGATAATAAGAAGATACCGCTTTCAAAACACTTAACACAGACGCCGCAGAAGACCCCATGCCACAACCGGCAGGAATCGTTGACGTTGTTTCAATGTGCAATCCTTCTTCAGGGCTCGCACTAAAACGCTCAAACAAACTGCTCACCGCAAATTGTGTTAGCTCAATGGGTGCTTGAAGCACTTCTCGAATGCTAAGCTCACCTTGCAAGAATTCTTTGTACTTCTTTTTAATTTTACGCTTCATTTCTTTTAGCGTTTTATAAGTAAACGAATCTTTGTAGCCATACGTTTGAAGGCTCATTGAAACGTCTTCTGCGGTTGTTTGTGCAGAAGCAGTTGTTTTGACGTAACGATTAATGGCCATTGCAAGCGCAGGTTTACCGTAAACAACCGAGTGTTCGCCCGATAGAATTAATTTCCCGGGTGATTGCGCCTGAATCACATGGTCTTTGATGGTAATCGCTAAACGTGCTTTATATTCCGGTCGCTTTTCATAAAGGCGTTGATGGTCTTTAATACCCGTCAACACAAAATGGCCCGACGGATAACGCGGCGTACGACATTCGCCGCCATTTTGGGGTAGGCGAAATGAATAAAAGCTTTCGTACTCTTGGTAAGTTAATGCTTGTCGATCGCGAAGCAAGGCGCTGTGAAAGACGGTGTCGAGCGCTTTTTTATAGCCTGGTTGCACAATGCCACTAAAAAATTCTGCAACACATCCTGAGCCATAGCTGTACATACCAATGCGCTGATCCGTTAAATCCTCTGAGGCACCATCCAACAACGAAGCCAAACTCACATAAAGTGCCGCACTGTAACTGTTGCCGGATTCTTGCCCATAGAACAAAGCTGGTTGCATGATCGTGTGCGCTTCTTCTCTTGTTTTTCCAGATTGATTTAATTTCGCCAGCGAGAGATACGCTTTCTCTACCAAACGCGGCACAGGATTATGAAAACAGAAATAAGCAAAATCGGAAAAGTCTAACTTCGCCTGCGTTTGATAATGCTGCCAGGTTGCTTCGAGTGCTTTTAAATAAATCTTTGTTGAATAATGCCCTTCGACCAACGCTTCATCACGGTAATTCGGTCGCCAGAAATCCATGACGTCCTCTGTGTATAAACCCGCATGAGGCTCGATCGCCATAATACTTGGATTCGCACTGATCACCATCGCAACCGCACCGCAGCCTTGCGAGGATTCCCCGGTTGTATTCAAACCATAACGTGAAATATCAGACGCAACAATCAAAATCTTTTTTTCAGGTTGGCGCTGCACCATTGCCACAGCCATTTGCAATGCCGCTGTGGCACTGTAACAGGCTTGCTTTAATTCGACCACGCGCACTTGTGAGGGCAAATCCAATAATCGCTTAAGATAAATGCCTGCCGCCTTGGATTGATCAATGCCGGTTTCTGTGGCGAAAAGCAGGGTATTAATGGTATCTTTCGGTATATTTTTTAACGCTTGTTGCGCTGCATTCGCGCCCAAGGTTACAGTATCTTCACACGGCGCAGGCACAGACATTTTTTTTTGGCCAAGGCCGACATAAAATTTATTCACATCAATGCCGCGCGCATTCGCTAAAATCGCAAGATCCAAATAATGACGTGATGTAAAAAAACTGAGTCGATCGATACCTATTTTCATACTCTCTCCTAGTCCACCTTCGCTTGCTTCCGTTCAAAGGCAATATGTGCGCGCATTAATTCACCCGGGTTGGTTAAGGCCGCAAGCAATGATAGCTCGCAACACATGACCGCCGATGCGCAAATCACCGCGAGACGCCTGGCGTTATCGCCAGGTTCGCGTTTTTGGTCACAGCCCATTAAGGCTAAATTCTGTTGTACAAAGTCCAAGCCTTTGCCATTGCCCACAGTACCGACAATGATATGCGGCAAGGTCGTTGAAAAATAAAGATCCTCACCACGCATTTCCGCAAAGGTAAAACCTTGCGAGCCTTCAACGATGTTGGCGGCATCTTGACCCGTCGCCAAGTAAAACGCTAACAGCACATTGGCGAAGTGTGCGTTCGCAGAACGCAAGCTTCCGGCTGCGATACTGCCTAATAGATTTTTTTTAAGGTTAAGCTCGACAATTTTTTCAGGCGTAGTTTTTAAAATATTTTGACACAGGTCACGAGTGATCGTCATTTCTGTCACGACTTTTTTGCCGCGGCCCAAAATACCATTCACCGCGGAATTCTTTTTGTCGGTACAGAAATTTCCGGACACCGAGAGATAACTCAAATCACTATACTCAGTCAATAACCAACGCATCAACTTATCCGAAGCTTTCGTCACCATGTTATGCCCGGAGGCATCACCGGTTAAAAACTCAAACCGCAGATAAAGCGTATTGGCTATAATTTCATAATGAATATCCAACAACTTAGCAAAACGACTGGTTTCCGCCACCACCGACTGAAGCGCTTCCTGACGCTGTAACACTTCATGCGCGATATTCTTCGCAACCGTCGCATTCGGCGTCGTAAAAGCAACTGAACGCGTCATCCGCTCATCAATGATCGTCGCCATTATCCCACCAACCTCACGCGACACCTTCGCACCACGGTTCGTCGACGGCCAAACCGGCGTCTCATAGGTCGCCAACGGCACCATGACGGCATCGTCCACAACCTCACCAATAATCTTAACTGGACCGATATTGCGCATCGGAACCTGAGCAAATTGCATGATTGGTCTCTATTTTGACTAAATTGCGGGCATGATAGCAGGTTTCGGGGGGGGATGCTACGGTTGTCAACCGCCCGCAACCGCTAAAACGCCCAGCTCACACCAAGGTAAGGACCATTCAAACCAAGGTCGCTTTGGACTTGTGCCGAGCTTCCAATGGCCATCACACCCTCATTGAATGAGCTACCGCTCAGAGCCAAAGCCGTCGGCACCACTTGATTAATGCCGTTGATATAAACAGCAATCTTATAACCAGCCTGCAGCGTTAGCAACGATCCAGATGCAAAGGCAATCGCATACTTGATACCCAGTTGACTGTCTATCTCTGGCACAACGCGGGTTTCCGTTTGATCGGCTAGCCCGGTCTTAACAGGCGTCGGGTTGAGTTGACCCATAGAATTAAAGGTTGTTTTCGAATGCATCGCACCCACCAACAAAGCCGCAGCCAACTTCGCAACAATGCTGAAATGATGGTAGGCCATACTCGTCGCATTGACGCCAAATTTTGGACCAATCCCCATAAATCTTGAAGTGTTGTAGGAGGTAATAGAGTACGGAACGTCGCCTGTGCCTAGACCTTTATAAGTTGCAGCAATATATTCCTTGAGATAAGCCGTGTTCAAACCCACAAAAGGCTTAAGCTGAACATATTCACCCAAACTAACCCAGTGACCATAAGACAGATTAACGTCATCAACCGTGAACTTCACACGGCCTTTTGCCGATGAGTTTCGCAAATCTTGAGCAAGCGGCCCGAAATAGTACGATGGCGCAACGGAGGTGCTACCACTTGCAGCAGCAGAGGATGAATCATTGGAACCAAGATGCAACCAAGACAAATTAAACTGATCGACTCTATTGCCAAGCGTATACTGCAAACCCGCATCAAAGGCAGGGCTATAAGTCGTTTGAACCGATTCCTGCTTCCAGGATGGTGCAGGTGGAGGCAATGGTTCAGTCTCGACAGCATACTCCAAATTACTGGCCGTAGGCTGCAAATAAAGCCCCGTGAGACTGACAGCAAATCCCGGCTTTGCGCCAAGTGCAACAGGCTTGCCTGCAGCCAATGCCGTCGTCGCAACCGCGAGAGCTAGAAAACCAAGTGACGAGAGTCTTAAGGCCGTTTTTTTCATTTGCTGCTTCCTTGCATCTTTGTGAATAGTATTAAAATATATCAGGGGTTGGTTGCGGTGGGAAGGACTTTTGATTGAGCATGGCTTACAAGAAATGGTATATACAACACCCCGCACACAGCGAGGCATTGTACGAAAAATTTAACCTGCTTGCTAAACAAGCAATCAGGCCTAGGGAGACGTCGGCATCATCACAGTTGAGGCTGGAGGCTTGAATATCGAAACTCCATTACTAGAATTATTAGAAAACGATCCGAATCGCCCTAAATTATCCACTTGAGATACAATAGGCCGAGGTTTTTTCAGCATTAATTGCTCAAGCTGTTTCCCTTTTTCATCATATACAACAACATTCCCATCATTTTTTATGCCATAGAATAATCCATTCTGAGTTATCGCAATTTGAGCAATCCCATCAACCTGCACTTTTTTCAAGCCCGATTTAGCATGGACAATAAAAGCATCCTGAAGTACGCTAGCAATAAACTTGCCTCTCCCTGTCCCTGCCATTACCACTGAACAAATATCTTCCTTAGGACACTCAGCAAAGACAGATGCTGTTACGTCATCTTTTTGGAAGCAGCGAATTTTATCCGTCAAAAACACACCGACTTTACCGCTGTTTGACTGAAAAATCTGCCTCACAGGAGTAACATTAATACCACCATCATATAGACAATCGAGCTTTTGTGCCTCTTTCAAAGATACCCGATAAACTGAACCATATTGTCGACCCAACACCAAAGCATCAGAACCTGCAAAACTGATAGCTGTAATTTCAGAATCAAAGTCCAAAGGAATTTCTTTCGGTTCCCAGCGAGATTTACCATCGATCATTTTTCTTGAGAATAACACCAATCCCTGATCATAGTAATTAACAGCAAGCTTTCTTCCATCAGCGCTGAAGGCTAACGCTGTGACAATAGCATCCGACGGATAAGATTCGATACATTTCGCGGCTTTTCCTCCATCAAGCTGACAGATACTAAGCATCCCATGACTATCCGAAAAAGCGAATAGGCTCGAAGAAGAGCTAGCCGCAACACACAACTTTTCATCAGTACCTTCAAATTCCATCGGCAAGGGATGAATACCCTGGGAGCTTGCAAAATGCAGTTTGTTTTTATGCAGGAACAAGACATTATTATTCATAGCGATTGCTTGAGTGCGTCCTTGCATTCTTTTGACGATACCTATCGCTTTTTTTTGACTACGCGCTTGTTTTGCATTCGCATCTCGCCTCAGTCGTTGTTGTTCTACAAGCGAAACTTCAATGCGCTGTTGTTCGCGCATTTCCAGTCGCTTCTTGACGCGCCTTTCTAATTCAGCCACCTTTTTACCAGGATGATTATCAGAGGCGGCATCAAGACATGATGCAACAGATTGAGGGTTATTAACAAATAGGTTTTCAGAAGACTGATACTTTTTAAAAAACACTGCAAGCTCTGCGACAAGATTATCTTTCTCAGTTAATATTGATCCATCCCATTTAATATGCGGAACTAAGGAGGCGCCAAGCGCATACCCCAACATCTGCAATCGATATTTGGTAAGAAATCTTTGTTCCTTTATTTCACCGCAATCGGGGAAATTCATGTCCATGATAGATTGAACAAACCGTCCAATCGCCTTCGTGATCTTTACATTAAATAACTTGTCTAGAAATTTTTTGTTGCCCAAGGTTCTTCCGTTATCGTTCTCATATAGCTTAAGGGCAATCTGATAAAGCGCATGATAAAAAACCACCTCTGAATCATTTCCTACATTCAGCACACTATCGCCAAACATCAGCCTCCCAATAAAATTTTTCCTCGATGATTGAAGCAAGCTTTTTGAAAGTATTTCCAATTCATTAACAAAAAGTCTAAATACTTTTGGCAGCTGTTCATCAATAAATATGGAAACAAAATCATGCAACTCCACCTTGAGAAATGGCGTCACCTCACGAATAGCTTTAGGAAAAACCCTAAGAAATTCATCGCCACCAACCTTGACAAAGCGAGTCAAAATGTCGTCAATGATCGGCTTATACTCCTCATCCAGGATCCCGGCAACATCTTTTAGAAGCGCCTTAGCCTCCTTGCCCGCGGCCTGAGAACAACGTGCAACCAAAGCTGGTAGCTGATTCTGAACAAGATGCATATGTTCGAAAGCATATTTCAAAAGAGATATAGAGACCGATTCCACTTTATTTCCAACCGCAGTTAGGACTTTTGGCACCTCTTCTTCGGTGAATTTTTTGCTATAGGTATATATCAAATGAAACGTTTTCTGAGCTAACGTTTCGTACGTTTTTTCTGTGTTTTTCAAGATAGCGGTATATAACACCTCTACATGCTTACTGTTACGCAAAAAAGCGCTTTCGAGCGCCTTAGGGAGCATTTCGCCTAGCCCTTTTTCTAATACGTGGTCAACCACGCCATCAATAAACTGCCTAAATTCAGGCGCCTTGTCTCCAGAAATCGCCATACCATAATCTAATATTTCAGCAAAAACGCTCGGGGCCGCCTCTAAACCAAGCGAAATCAAATCACCACCGAGCTCCCGCGCGACTGGCTTAAGCTTTGATGGATTCTTTAAAATCACATTGACAACATCGCCAGCAACATCTCTAGCTTGTCCTCTAACTTTTTTACCGCTTCCTGTCAACATACGTCGCAACATTCTTCTAACGCCCATTTTCATTCCCCTTTTCTCTTGATCAATAAGATATAAAATAGTCTATTTGCTTTTACTGTCTTCCCTAGCTTGGAGCAACATCATTTCCATTAGGTACAAACGGATTATCATTGTTAAACGCTTTCCAAAACCCTGAATTACCCTTGTTTTGATTTACATTCTTATCCACAGGTTTTTTTGCCAAATTAATATTTTTGTTATTAATCGCTTTAAACACCTTCTTAAGCTCGACATCAATATTAATAAAAATGCTACTCTCCCAGTCATGCCCGTCATTCCTATCAAAGTAATATTGCATTTGAGATTTTAACGCTTTTTGACTTTCACCAACAGGGAGCAAATCAAGCTTTTCAATAAGCTTCGATTGAACCTTTTTGAGCTTACCCGCACAATAACCAATATTTTTACTTGCCGTATCTTCATGTATCACTTCTATATAAAGGTTGTATAGTCGCATCAAATCAAAAAAGGTTCTTTTTTCGTAGGACCTCTTTAACTCGGGATTGCGTTTTAAGTATTTAGATAGGTCTTGATAAAATGCCTCGACATATTTCCACAATGGCGCCGTCGGGATGTAGTGAACACGCAGATCTTCTAATGTGTGATTATACATCATTGCATCAAGAAGGTATTTAATCCCCTTGTTAGTAACCCCCTGATACGTCCAACGAGTTTTATCAGGAAATTTCGACAGCTTCAGCGATTTTAACGTAGTATTTTTCCTCAACATCATACTTATATGCCAAAAATTTTCATCATTATGTCTATTAGTATGCCCGTATAAACCTAAGTCAGCTAGCCTGCTATCTTTGGAGACAAGCAAGCCTGTAATCAGCCGATTGACCATTTCTGGCACTAAACCCGTATCTACAAGGCTCAATAATTGTAGAGAAGGATGCTCGGCCAAAGCAGGGATCAAAGAAGACAAGTATAACTTGGGATCGAAGCGTATATTATATAGATCCAGATTTATTAACGTTTTGTTGAGAAACAAAAAATCGGAGAACAGCTTGGTGGCATTCTCTTTATATGGCACCGGACTTCTACTACTAAAGCTTAACTTTGATAACTGTTTGTTTTGCCCTAAAGAAGATAGTAGAAGCTTTAGTTCGACATCGGTCAAAGGATTAAGTCCGATAATTAACGATTCTACTTTGCATCCCTTACCAAGCCAAGGTGCCAATGACTGCGCAGATCCACCGCCCCCCAAACAGCCGGATAAATCGAGATTCACAAGCGATTGCAAATTTGGCGCAATGATATCCATCATTGGCTTATCAAAGCGAATATAGGATAAACAAAGACGCTGCAATGACTGAAACCCGGGAGACAATACCTTAAAATCTTCTTTGGACAAGATGGATTTTGACAAGTTCAAGCTGGTTAGAAATGGCTGATCATCTCGCAATGCCTGGCTGATCAATGCAACAGCCTCTTTAGAAAAAGTGCACTCCACCAAACTAAGCCTTTGAATCTTATTGTGTTTCAAGGCTAAAATCAAGGTCGTCATTTTATTAGCATCAAAATGCTCACCCTCAAAATAGAGTTCTTTTTTGTTCAGCAAAAAACGGAAAATCGTATCATTCTTTCCATAATCACACGACCGCAAAGACGCGCCTACAACCTCAGCACTTAGCTGAAGCCCATCTATTATCACACGAGTTAAAAATTTCTTTACATACGACACACAATGCTCAAGCAACTTCTGAAAGGGATTATATGCCCTATTTGCTGGCTTGTGTATACTAGCAATCTTCTCCAAACGATGGCAGCGATCAATAAGGCGAGCAATAAAAAAAGTACCGCCAAACAAAACCTTTAATTGTTTAATGTCAGGATCACGCATAATCAACGTCCCTGTACTTTTTCCTGCTTGATCATATTCAAGTTCACAAAAAAAGATATCTAACGGTACAAAATTAAACTCATTTTCATTATCCAATATATCCACAAATAAACTATCTTTCCCGAGCGCCTTCTCATCAGATAAACGTTTTGCAATCACGTCAATGCTCGGATAACGCTTGGCGATAAGTCGATGTATTGGGTTGTTTTTGCTTGTTAAGATAGGATCTTCTGATTTAGATTTTCCTTTGAGATCAATAGCCATTAGTCTTTCCCCTTTCTTTCAAAATTAGTTATATCAAAGATCACGTTCATAATATGGAAAAAACAAGAGCGGCGCATCCGTAAAAATACGGATTTCACCCTGAAAATATAAAAGAGGCAGAAAAAGGGGAAACCTAAAGAACGAAGTCACAATAAAAAAACATCAAAAAATCAATGCGCCAACAACTTAATCACCAAAGCAATTTTCGAATCACATTCAAATTTATCCTTAATATGATTTAAATGTGTCTCAACCGTGCGTGGTGATATAAACATGGATTCGCCCATTTCTCGGCTGGTTTTTCCTTGCAACAAAAAGCGGACACAGTCTTGTTCTCGTTGCGTCAGTATCTCATGCTTAGGCATAGCAGTGCAGGGATACAACTTTAAAGCCTCCATTAAAGCCGTTCGCTCATCATGGCGTGACTGCCTTATGAAGCGCTGGATCTGTGCAATGCCTTCCCAGTCTTGCGGATGTTGAAAAATGATTTTATTGGCTTCTGCTTGCTGAATAAGTGCTGCTGCTTTCTCGCGGAAATAAACGACGAATCGCTCTAATAAATCAATATTGCTCAAACAAAAACTAGAAAATTGATCATGATCATGACGAGCACCGACCCCAATCACCTCATAATACGCTGGGTGTTGAAACACGAGTGTAATGCCGTGGTGCCAATCAAATTGATTCACACTAGTAATAATCTCATGATCAGGGCCCGAAAGATCTTTCCACAAATTATAAACAAAGCCTGTCTTGAAAACGGCCTTCGCCTGCGCGTTCGCCATGGAATAACCCGCTGAATAATAATGCTCTGTCCACTTCACATCATTGGATAACATCACTTCTGCACCATCGTAATACACACGGTGATAACAAAATTTACTGGCTAACGTCTGGGATAACGGCTGGCAAATCTGTGCCACTTCATTACTTAGGGCAATAGCAACAGGGTCTTTGACATAATTGGACAACATATTTCACCTCGCTATAGGTCGACAGGCAAACATTGCAACCACTACAATGCTGAACTTGTTGCTTTCATCGTGCAACTTTACGTTGAAAAGCATCAAGCATGCCGTCTGCCCACCATAGCCCAAGGAAGAAAAGAAAAATAGATACATTAAAATCAGGCAAATTATGCGCAATTGTTGCTGGCAACGCATCAACAGACGTCAACCACTAACACTCAATCAATCTGCACAGCATCCCCATGCGCCAAATCACCCAGCCCCAAATGACGCGCCAAAGTCTGTCCCATATCCGCAAAGCTATGACGCTTGCCGATACGTCTTGCCGTGATTTTGGGTCCGTAAAAAAGCACCGGAACAAATTCACGCGTGTGATCACTGCCGGGAAGTGTGGGATCACATCCGTGGTCGGCCGTGATTAAAGCTAGATCACCGGGTTTGAGTAAGCTTTCAAATTCGGGAAGGCGTTTATCCATCTCTTCTAATGCGTGCGCGTAGCCTGGTACATTGCGTCGATGGCCGTATTTTGAATCGAAGTCTACAAAATTAACCAAGGTCAAGCTACCGTCCGGTGCTGTTTTTACCGCTTCAAGTAACTCATCGAACAACGCCATGTTGCCATCGGCTTTGATTTCCTGCGTCATGCCGGAGTGAGCGAAGATGTCGCCTATTTTTCCGATGGCGATGACTTCGCGACCGGCGTCTTTGGCTTTGTTTAAGAGTGTAGGTTCGGGTGGCAGTACGGAATAATCTTTGCGGTTGGCGGTGCGATGATAGTTGCCATTCGCGCCCGAAAATGGTCTCGCGATCACGCGACCGATGTTATACGGGTCTACTAATTTACGTGCGACTTCGCAGATCTCATACAGGCGATCTAAACCAAAATGTTCTTCGTGGCAGGCGATTTGAAAAACGCTGTCTGCTGAAGTGTAAACAATGGGGCATCCTGTTTTGATATGTTCATCACCGAGCTCGTTAATGATTTCTGTGCCTGAGGCGTGTTTGTCGCCTAAAATACCGGGTAATCCTGTTTCGGTTAACCACGCTTTAATTAATTTTTCAGGAAAACTTGGGTAATCCATGGAGAAATAACCCCACTCAAACATGACGGGAACACCGGCCATCTCCCAGTGCCCGCTCGGCGTGTCTTTGCCGCAACTTAACTCTTGCGCATAACCGTAAACACCGGAAAAGTCATCTCTCGCCTCGACACCTTCGAGCTTTTTCTTGGTGACTGCCGTCAATGCAGCTTCACCCAAACCTAATTCAATTAAATGAGGAATCTTTAACGCGCCCTGTCGAAGACCAGGCACATCCGCTTCGCCTCTGGCACACGCTGCGGCAATGTGCGCAAAGGTGTTCGCATGTTCGTCACCAAATTTAGCCGCATCGTCTGCCGCACCAAGACCAAATGAATCAAAAACCAAAACAAATGCGCGTGTCATTCAACTTCTTCCTCTAACGTCGCTACAGACTCAAGTGTGCCAACATGGCGCCCGCTATCTCCTAAAACATAGTGTCGACGACAGGTTGAAACATAGCGCTCATTACCGCCAATTTCGACTTGCTCACCTTCGCGCAACACCCTACCCTCTTCATCAACACGCATATTCATGGTGGCTTTCCGGCCGCAATGACAGATCGTTTTAATTTCAGTTAACTCTTCTGCCCAGGCTAATAAATATTTGCTGCCTTCAAACGGCTCACCCATAAAATCAGTGCGTAGGCCATAAGCAATCACGGGACGATCGAGATCCAGCGTAACCTGCATCAGTTGCTGTACATGTGCCTTGCTAAGAAACTGTGCCTCATCGATCAATATGCAACGAATGTTCGGTTGCTTTTCTACTGCTTTTTCAATATGAGCAAAAAAATCAAACACTTCATCGAACAGCACCGCAGAAGCATCAAGGCCAATACGCGACGCCACTTTGCCGGTACCATATCGATTATCAAACGCTGGCGTAAATAACAAGGTATCCATGCCACGCTCGTTATAGTTATAAGCCGATTGCAAAAGCGTCGTGCTTTTACCCGCATTCATGGCTGAATAATAAAAATAAAGTTTTGCCACCCGGCGTCTCCTATTTAAACAGCGATCGTGATCGCTTGCGACCTTTTAAAAATGAACCTACAAACATACCCAATAACGCAATCATAGCGCCCCAGACGAACCAAAACAAAGGACTGTGCTGCCTAGCTCTCAATGCTGTGACTTCTTGCTGCAACGTGACCACTTTTTGCTGCAACCGATTCACCGCCACCGACCATTGACCTTGCCGATTATTTTTGTGCGATGATACAACATCGGGCACAACGGCACTTTTCACCACCGGCGGCTCATGCCAAAACATCACATGATGCCAAGCACGCTGCCACAAAGAATAGTGCGGCTTGGGCGGACGGTTCAATAAAAACTGCGTCTGCAACCAACCCTTTTTCTTCTGGATGGTTTCAATAAAGGAAAAACCATTTTCCAAGTTGGTCTTCAAAAGCACCACCGGCGTACCCCCTGAAATCTGCGTCACTACCGTACTGGTCGTATCGGGCGAGGCAAAGAGCAAAACCGGCGCCTTATGGTCAATGTACATCGTCATCGCCTGCAAGGTGCCAATGGTCAAAAAAACCACAATAAACGCTGCTATCCTTTTCATGCGTTGTTTCCTATCCAGTTAATCCTGTCGGTAGTATAGCGAGTTCACGCAGGTTGCTCAAGGCACGTTAACTTGAGCCGTGCGCGGGCACTAAAAAAACAAAGAACGAGCTGGCAAACGCCTCCAGATTAGGCTATCATCGCCCGCAAGAGTATCATAACAATAAAAAATAGGGGCTCTCTCAATGAGAAAGAAAAAATCGTCAAGCCGTCGGAAACACAAACCAACAAAACACAAGAAAAAGCTCACCCACAAACCATCAGCTCCGTCCTGCAGCAAAGATACTGCACAGACCGAGGTCACCTTGAAAACACCTAACGCACTGATTAATCTGTTAAAAAAACAGTCAGGCAAAGATGCCCAGCAGATTGACTATACCAAATCAAGCGTTGTGCAAAGCCTCACGCAACACTCAAAAGTTATTGCTACAGACTTCACGAGCAAGATGATTTGCACAAAACGAAGCCGGCAAAAACAAGGCATGGCGGCAATAATCCAAAAACAAGTTGATGCCTTTTTCGGAAAATGGCGCGGCCTTAATGATCCTCAACTTTATGCTGAGGTACTGCTGCTGCTCAACACAAAAAAGAAAGGCCTCCAGTCTAGGGCTAAATCCCACAAAAATATCAGTGACATTAACAGCTATGAAAAGTTTCTTCTAACACAAGTACTAGCTAAGTTTAAGCCTCAAAGCGAACTCAAAGAACGCTCCGAGACAGCTGACGCTTTGCAGGAAATCTTCTGTGATTACTATCATCGCCCAGACACAGCAAAAGCAAATCAATACACGCATCTAGCTGCTTTGTTTGGCAACCTGACAGCCATAAAGAATATGGCTGTCTTTTATCTCAACAAAAAACCGCCTCAAAATGATAACGCGCTGGTTTTCTTACAAAAAGCTGCCGCAGAAGGAAACCAAGAATGTGAGCATAAAGTTGCCTACATCATAGCTCATGGCACACCTAAGCAGAAGCGCAACCCAGAGAAGGCAATTAAAATACTTGAAGGCTTGGTAAACAATGGTTATACCCCCGCTGAAAACTCCTTAAAAACACTGCAACAATACTTCAAGGATGAGTCACAAGACCGGGAAACCAGGCGCATCCAGTCGCAGCTAGCCAACAATAACAATGAATCGGCGCTCGAATCATACTTGAGTCGAATCAGAAAAAACAATGATCCAAATGCTATGTATAATGCAGGATGCCTCTTCATGAAGCCTCGCGGCAACAATCCCGCAGACCCAGAGCGAGGACTCGCATTAATCAAACAAGCTGCAAAAATGGGAGATCGCTCTGCTTTGTGCTGCATGGGTGACCTGGCGCTGGAGCGGTCTGACAAAATAACAGCCCAAGCCTACTTTCAACGAGCTGCAAAGCTTAGCGATCCAGACGCCATGTGTAGCCTGGCTGATTTACTTGAAGGCAAAGAAGCACTTAAATTTTATTTAGCTGCAGCAACCTCGCAAGACCAGCACAATGATCTTGAAATCAAATGCTATGCTCAATTCCATGCCGCTTTGATTTATAAAGATGGGGGCAAAGGTCAAGTCGCCATTCCGTACAAAGCGCTTGATCTCTTCCTAAAAGCTGCTAGCAACGGTCACGCTGATTCTATGTATCATGCGGGACGCATCCTACAAGATGGCTTTAAGGAACAGCGCATTAAAAAAAGAATCTACCCAGCACAAATAGCTAACCCGAAAAAAGCACTGACGCTTCTTTTACAAGCCGCCCAACAAGACCATGTCCCCGCTCTATGCCTCGCCGCCTCTGCATTACAGATAGGGTTTCAAGGGCAAGCCGCTAACAAACCAAAAGCCTTTACTCTCTATAAAAAAGCAGCATTTGAGCACCTGAATACGGATGCCATGATCAACCTAGCCTTCATGCTGATAACAGACCTTGATCAACTCAATCTACACCCCATCCCAGATGCAGCTCTCATCATCTTACGAATGGCCATCTGCCTGGGATCCACTCAGCCCGTCGCCATGCATAATCTCGCCAATCTATTACTCAAGAAATTCAAGCGAGAAAAAAAGGTCCGCCTACTAGAAGAGGCTCTCTCCCTCTACCTAGCTGCAGCAAAAAAAGGGATCAGCATCGCTTGGCACAATGCCGCCACACTATACGAATCATACAAAAATGATCCAGCAACAGCTTTCAAGCTTTACCAAAAAGGAATCGCGGCCGGACTCAGTGTTTCCATGCACGCCGCAGCCCTATTACTTGAGACAGGATTGCCCAATCAAAACCCAGATATTGAGGCTGCGCGAAAACTACATCAACGAGCAGCCGACAAGAATAATACCGACGCCATGATCAGCCTGGCCACGCTTACCATGGAGCATGCCGAACCAAACGATACTGCCGCGCTCGACACCGCTTTGTTTTGGCTTTACAGAGCCCGGTCACTAGGCAATAAAAAGGCGCGCGAATATATAGAGATTATTCACAAACAAACATCCAAAACAAAGCAACAGAAAAACAATGACAAGGAACTCATTCAACTCCTTACAGATACAAGCAGAGCAAAACAATGCGGCATGTGCGCCGAAGGAAAAGGTACATCATCCAATATAGAACAAACACTAGTAGATATTAATAAGGAAAATTATATATCACCTTACGCTCAGCAGGCAAAATTGACGCACCTAAAAATACAAATTAAAAAAACGTCTGAGCGAGAAAAGGCACAAAAGGAAAGCGCCTTAAAGACGCGCTCACTTTCTAAAGAAGAACAAAAGATCGCCTACAGAATTGGCCAAAAAGACAAAACGCTCACACTCAACGATCTTAGAAAACTGTTTGCATCCTCCTTTTTTAACGGACAAATTCAGACGACTGGCACGAAAAAGGGTGGAACCATTATCGCCCGCATCCCAATCCCAGGAAAAAACAAGTACGCAAGCATAGGCATGCACAGAAAACACGGCACGAGCACAAAAGGCCTCCATCCCGCATTTTTGCAGAATCTAGGTAAACTGTTGTTAACAACCTTTGGGGTTTCCGTGAAGCAGTCATCAATAACATCGCGACCATCCACGTCAACGCAAAGCTTCTACGCGTTACCCAATAAAGGGGCTTCTACTTCCAAAACTGAAGGCAAGCAGTCTGCAAATCACCCTAAGGCAAGCTAGCATCGGCCTTAAGGTCACGCAAAATTTCATCTATAAACCGCTTATCAAAATGCGGCATGATGACAACGTGTGCGATATCATGATGCGGAGCAAGCTGCCATTTTTCGATAAGGTGCTCGGCGGGGCGAGGAAAAACGACGGTTAAAGAGTTTTTGTTTCGCCAAGCAGGAATGCCCGCTTGGTTGAACTGCTCGATGGCATAGTCTGCAAGCGCCAAGCTGTCTTGCACAAGATGCCTAAAACCTTCAAGCCCATAACCTTTAATCGCATACCACAAAATCAACGGCGTAAAACCATTACGCGAACCGCTGATCGTGCTGTCTTTAATTTTGACATAGGCAATACTCGATTGTGATGCTTCAGACGGCGCTTGATTGGTCATAACAATACCGCAGGGCAATGGCGAGCCGATTAGCTTGTGTCCGCTGATGGCGATGGATTGTATGCCGTCTTCAAAGTTAAAGGGTTGCGGTTCATCAACAAACGGTAGAATCATTCCAGATAAAGCTGCATCGGCGTGCAAGTGATGTCGATCGATGTGCAGCTCTGCTAGGGTTGTTTTAATTTTTTCGAGATCATCAACGGCGCCTTTCATGGTAGTGCCGATGTTTAAGCTGATAATCGCCGGCTTATGTTTGTTTTTCTCTAAGCGTTCTTTCAAAATAGCATAATCTATTTCACCATTTTCCAGCGCGGGAATTTTCTCAATGGGTGCACGGATGATACGCGTCAGTTTATCAATGCTGTAATGCGCTGTTTCAGAATAGTAAACAATGCCGTCTGGGAAGCGTTGCAAACCTAAATCAAGACCAAACAAATTGCCTTCTGTACCGCCATTACTGACATAACCTCGACCTGCTTTTCCTGCTTTTAATAACTTCGCAAAAAAGGTAATGACTTCTCGTTCAAACTGATGGGTATTGACGTTGTAATTGGAAAAAGCAAAGGGGTCGCCAATGTTGTTGAGACTGAACGCCAAAAAACGATAAAGTGGCGAATAGTCGTAGTTAACATTACAAGGATAACCCGCAAAGGTATCGGTCGCCGCTTGTAATTCGACGAAGAGCTCATCAAAGCGTGCTTGGTCAAGTGAGCTTATGGGCTTGAAATGCTTCATTGGCTTTTGTCCTTTAAGACCCCACCATATAATTCGCCATACCGGTGCAAATTAAAATACCTTGATCATTACGCAACTCAGAGCGCACCACAACAATTTTATTACCGCACCGCACCAACTCCGCCGTAGCGATAAAATACTTGCCTCGGCCGGGACGAAGAAAATCAATCCTTAAATTAACGGTCGCTGCTTTCGCGATATGCGCCAACTGCTGCTCACGCGTTGTGTGCTGTTCCTTCGCACAAGTCGCTGCAATCGCCACCATGCCGCCAATCGCATCTAAAACAGAGGCGCTCACGCCACCGTGTAAAATCTGCTGCGCCATATTTCCGATCAATTGATCATTCATAGCGAAACGCGCACGCACTGCTTTGTCATCATAATCTTCCACTTGTAGATCAAATGGCTGCATGAATTTCATTTTTTTTGTAAATATCTCTGCCACCATGTCACGTAGCTTTTTCATTGACTCTGGACTGTTCATCGTTCTTTTGTGCCCCTTTATTGTGCAAACAAGCGCTTTTCGTAAGAAAATAATACCCTAAATCCCTATAAAGCACAAAAAATCCTTACAACCTGTTGATTTTTAGTCTAAACTTTTTCCGTTAACAGCTGATTATGGAGGACTAGCTGTATGAAGAAAGCTATTAATGCGCATATTCATGACATTATTGCCAAGGAACTGGCGATCACGGATCATCTGACTGAACGACGTGAATCCCATTTAAGCAAATCTGACACACGGCGTGCCGTGGAGGATCTGCATGAGGTGCGACGTTATAAAGAGATGCATGGTGATTTTGAGTTTGCTGAAGAATTTTAGCGCAAGCATTTAAAGAACATTCCACTTGTCAGCCAACACTGACCGTGCGATATTGTGCGGATGAAAAAAACCATCCGTGTCGCCGTGCCTGTTCCCTTATATCGATGCTTCGATTATATCGTTGACACGGACCAGCCCCTTGCGCCTGGATGTCGCGTTGTTGTGCCTTTTGGTCATCGAAAGCTGCGCGGTATCGTTTGGCACGAGAATCCAAGCGCACCTTCTTCAAAATACCGTTTAAAGCACGTTATCGAAATACTGGATACGGAGCCTGTGCTCGATAAAGAGCAGATGCGACTTATTCAGTGGCTCAGTGATTATTACCATTACCCAATCGGTGAAACTTGCGCGACGATGATGCCGAATGCGCTGATGAAGGGTAAGCCGGCTACACTCGCACTTAAACAATATTGGCGGCTCAGTTCGCAGGGGCAAAACGATGATGAATCTTTATTAAAGCGAGCGCCTAAGCAATATGCCTTGTTGCAAGCCTTGAAAAAACATACGGTGCTTTGTGATAGCGAGATCAAAGCGCAATTTACTGCGGCGGTCTTAAAAGCCTTATATAAAAAACAGCTTGTCGAATGTTTTTCAGAAGCGCCTGCACTCATCACAAACGCCAAAGAACCCACACTCCATCAGGAACAAAAAGAAGCGGTTGATGCGGTGACGCAATCCTCCGGTCAATTCAACACGTTTTTAATCGATGGCGTGACAGGCAGCGGGAAAACCGAAGTTTATTTGCGCTGCATTAAAGAGCTGTTAAACAAGGATCAGCAGGCGCTCGTTTTAATCCCTGAAATAAGTTTAACGCCGCAAACTATTGGGCGCTTCCAAGAACGCTTTGGGAATGTGTGTCAAACACTGCATTCTCAAATGACCGATAAAGAAAGATTGAATGTCTGGCTTCAGGCAAAAGCCGGCATAATAAAAGTGGTTGTCGGAACACGGTCGGCTATTTTTACGCCCTTCAAACAACTGGGCATGATTATTGTCGATGAAGAACATGATATCTCTTTTAAGCAACAAGAAGGGCTACGCTATTCTGCTAGAGACCTTGCCATCTATCGTGGACAACTGAATAAAACTCCTGTTGTTCTTGGTTCGGCCACGCCTTCACTTGAAAGCTTAAATAACGCTAAAAATACGCGGTATCATTATTTACAACTCAAAGAACGCGCCACCGGCGCACAGAAACCTGCGTTACATATCATTGACGTAAGAAATAAACCGCTTACACAAGGCCTCAGCAAAGCACTCATTCAACAAACCAAAAAACATCTCGCTAATGGCAAACAGATTTTGTTTTTTTTGAATCGCCGGGGTTATGCGCCCATATTAATGTGCCAGGGATGCGGATGGTCAGCACAATGCAGGCATTGTAATCTTCCTATGACACTTCATTTGAAAAAACATAAATTGATTTGCCATCACTGTGAATACGCTTATTATCAACCGAGAACATGCCCGAACTGTCAAGCTGAAGCGCTCACGCCGATAGGCCTTGGCACAGAACGTTTAGAACAAACCTTAAAATCACTTTTCCCCTCCACCGACATTCTTCGCATCGACCGCGACAGCGTTCAAAAAAAACATCAGCTCGAACAAATGTTAAATAAAATCCACCAGGGTGGCGCACAAATTTTATTGGGCACACAAATGCTTGCCAAAGGGCATCACTTTCCTAATGTCACGATGGTCGGCATTCTTAACATGGATCATGGCTTTTTCAGCAGTGATTTTCGCGCAATGGAACGCATGGGGCAGCTCATTACACAAGTGGCTGGTCGTGCGGGACGGGAGAAACATCCGGGAGAAGTTTTTATTCAAACGTTGCAGCCAGACAATCCTTTGCTATTAACTTTAATCAAGAAAAAATACGCCGATTTCTCCGAACAACTCCTCAAAGAACGACAAACCTGTCATCTCCCGCCGTTTGCCTATTTCGCACTTTGTCGCGCCAGCGCCGATCACCCTGATTTGCCCATGGATTTTTTACTGGCCCTCAAAAAACAACTTGGAAACAGCGCCACCCTACTCGGCCCTATCTCATCACCCATGCCGAAACGCGCGGGCAACTTCAGGGCACAGCTCTTGTTAACCAGTCCTTCACGCAAAGCGCTGCAGCATGCTGCGAGTTGCTTAATAGAGGCGTCTTTGCAGTTGAAAACAGCAAGAAAAGTGCGGTGGTCGCTTGATGTTGATCCTCAAGAGATGTATTAAATCATTGTAATCATCTATCTCACATAAAATGGCAACCCTACTCGCGCAATATGTTCGATGAGGTCGGGATTTTCGATTTGCTGATAAATAGAAAGATCCATGGTATATGGCAGCAATAAATCATCTAATGCCGTATCAATGGCTACAAGGTCGCTATAATCAAGCGCTTCACCTTGAAGCGTTAAATCAATATCCGATGCTGGCCTATAATTTCCTTTAGCGCGCGAACCATAGAGAATAGCTTTACTCACTTTTGGATACGCTTTAAAAATGCTTTGAATAGCTACAATGTGTTTATCACTAAGCCCATACTTCATTGTCGTTGACTCGCTCATTCCTTTAAAGTTTCCATTTTTTCACTAAATAGTTTAAACGCAGGGCAATAGCGCGTTACAATACTGTCTGCAATCTGTTGAACCAGTAATTTATTGTAAGTATGGGATGTTTGGTTTCGACTTTTAATCATTTCCATCCAGATGTCGCCATCACAAACCAAACCCATTTTAAAGGCTTCACGACTTGCGTCACGCGATCCAGCAATCGCTACATTACCTTGAAAATGCGCGTAGTCTTTCATCACATTCCAAGCAAGCTCATGCGTAAATTCAAACGCTTGAATTAAGCCTTGCTGCTCCAATAAGGACAATTGACGACTATTTGCCAAACTAACCGCGTCTTCCAGTTGCTGTAAGGCGCTCTTTAAATTATTCAACCGTTGTTGCCAGCGGATGTCTTTTGCTTGCATCATAGTAGCCCTAACACATTTAAATATACGAAGATTATGGCAAACCACGCTATGCAACACAAGCTTTTTGATGAACCAAAAAACACTCAATTAATCCAACATCAACACCGACAAAATCAACCCACCTGAAACCATCAACGCCACCCCCAAGGGCAATGCTGTTTTATGAAGAAAAAACGTCGCGGTCGTGCCAATAATGCCTGCTATCACGAACCGTAAAAAACCCGACAACCCAGAGGCCGCGCCTGCTTTTTTAGAAAAAGGTGCCATGAGACCTGAGGTGGAGGTTGGCATGACAATCGCTACGCCAAAGACGGCGATCGCCATGGGTAGCATCACGTCCAATCGCCCAAGCGGTAAAACTAAACTAATCACTGATAATAAAAGGCCGCCGAAGCAAATCAGCAGAGCACCTGCGAGAATCAGGCGGTTAATATGAAAGTGTTTTGTAAGTCGACTGGTTAGGTAACTTCCGAACATGAGTGTGATCGCAACGAGTGAAAAATAATAGCCGAAATATTGCTTAGGAATACCGATCATATCGATGAAAATAAAGGATGATGTGGAGATAAAAGAAAATAAAGCCGCAAATGCGCCTGAAGAACATAACACGTAAATCAAAAATTCACGATGGGTCAGCAACGACTTATAATTCCCTAAAAAGCGATTAAATGCCGCCGTATTTAAATGTTTATTGGTTTCCTCTAGCGTCCAATAAACACCCAGCAATAAAATAAGTCCGAAGACGCCCAAGAAAACAAACGTACTGCGCCAACCAAACCAATGATTTAAATAACTACCCACAATCGGCGCCAACACAGGTGAAACACTGATAGCCAGGGTTAAATAAGCGTAAATCTTAACACGCTCTTGAATGGGGAAAAGATCCCTCACCATGGCAAACACGATCACCACAGCACCACAAGCGCCGACAGCCTGGAAAAACCGAAAGACAATCAAGACATCGATGCTTTGTGCAAACAAACACAAAATCGTCATGACACAATAAATCGACAAGCTGATAAGTAATGTTATGCGTCGACCAAAGCGATCAGAGAAAGGACCATAAAATAATTGCCCCACCGAATAGCCCAGCAAAAACAAGCTCATGGTTAATTGCACGGTCGTCATGTTCGAAGAAAAATAACGAACAAGCCCGGGAACGGCAGGCAAATAAATATCAATCGAAAACGCCACTAACGTTGCGAGTGACGCTAATAAAACAATTAAAACACGATTGCGACGTTTATCTGTCGCAATCATGGCGCACTTTGTTCATCTTTGGGCGCTATTGGTTGTGCAAGCGCTGCTGGTGCAGCTTGCTGCTTCACCGGTGGCTTGGCTTTTGAGGGAAGTACAAAAGGCAATAATTGATTATTCAAATACGCCTTGCCCAACTGATATTTCATATGAGCCACTAATCGATCGCCTTGCTTGACGACATACCCTTTTTGGTAAGCTGCATGAATCAACGTTGTTAACATCGTCGTTTCAGCATCTTTCGATGGCACACTCGCACTGCCTTTAGGTACAACAGGTCCTGGCATCGTAACAAGCGGTGTTGCTTTAGCTTGCGGTGCGAGGTAAGGCAAGCTCACATTTAATGCTGCTGTGGACGCATGTGCCAAACGCATCACTGGATCCTGAATCTTATCGTTTGACGGTAGTGTTTTTGCAAACTGCAAGCTACCATCCGCCTGCAACAAACCCACCGAAGAATGGACTTGCAATGTTTTCAATTGATAGGAGGATCCTTTTAACAGCTCAACCAACCAATGCATCGTCTTTTGTTTACGCACGGCTTCAGGCAACGCTTTATATTGTTTATTTCTGACAAGCTGCAATAACTTAGCTCGCGCAGCCATGTTAAAATGTTTAACGCCTATCTGCATTTTGAAATGATCAAAATAAAAATGTCCGCCTGCAAGCTGGCCGATAGTAATCATTTGCGAAAGGTTAGCAAAACCGTCGACTAGGTGATTGCTCGCCTTCAATTGGAAATCCGTCAATGTCGCTCGCGTTTTACCTGCATGTCCAAACAATATTTGTTGAATAGTAACGACCTGCTTACCTGCCCATTGGTTACCTGATTTTGGAGTAAACTGAAAATCAATACGAATCGGCGAGGTAGCCACTTGCCATGTTTTTGAGGAGATTTTTAAACTTGCTAGCCGTGTTGACCCCTTAATTAAAGAAGACGTCGCCCCCAATGTTACGTGCGACCTAATCTTGCCAAACGTAACAAGTTCACCTTGCTCAGCATTCATGTACTTCAATCCGGGATGCGCAAAGGTAAGATGCGTTACGCCATTCAATCCCACCACACCAAAAACTCGCGTCACTTCATTCAAACCTTGGAACCGGCTAAACACAGAGGCCTGAGGCATCATGAGTTTCAAATTACCCGTGATCACACCTCGACCCCAAACGAGTTCCCGATGATTTTTTAAATTAGACGCCATGGCAACCGGACCATGCGCAATCTTCAAGGTACCACGATAAACAAAACGCTGAGGCATTTGATCCTTAAACAATCGTTTTAAAACACCCGGCACCCGACGGTCAATCTCAATACGTGCAGACGAGCTGAACCAGCCGCTATGAAAAGACAACAGCTTGACCCTCACCGACTTATAGTGCATCGCCGCCACTTGCGCCTTAAACTCCGAGCTAACCAAGCGCCCCACCAAGAAAGGAAGCACCAAGATCACAACGATCACGACCGCCAGTAAGCTATATAAAAATTTGCGCATTATTTTATCCCTCATCGTCAAGTTAACCCGTATAATTGCTCGATAAAGTAACACAGGCGTGATAGAATCGCCAACTTTACTAACCTGAGCAGAGGAATAATAGCAATGCCCACTCATATTGACGCAAAAAAAGGCGATATCGCCGAAACTATCTTACTTCCTGGCGATCCATGTCGCGCTGAACGTATCGCAAAGGCTTTTTTTGAAAAGCCCGTGTGTTACAACCGTGTCCGCGGAGAACTAGGCTTCACAGGGCACTATAAAGGCTTGCGTGTCTCTGTTCAAAGCACGGGCATGGGTATGCCATCTGCTGCCATTTATATAGAAGAGTTGATTCGCGACTTTGGTGTTAATCAGCTTATTCGCGTCGGTAGTGCCGGTGGCATGCAAAAAAATATCAACGTGGGCGATATTGTATTAGCGCAAGGTGCCTCAACCGATTCAAGCATGAATAAAATCATCTTTAACAATATCGATTTTGCGCCTTTAGCGGATTTTAAACTGTTGAAAACGGCTTACGAACGCGCGCAAGCTCACAACGTGAATGTCCACGTGGGTAACGTCTTCAGCACCGATGCTTTCTACGCTTGGCGCGAAGAGCTACGAGAACCGTTATTCAAACACGGTGTACTCGCAGCCGACATGGAAGCTGCCGTGCTTTACACCATTGCCGCACGCCATAACAAGCAAGCATTGACCATCCTCACTGTCAGCGACCAAATCCTCACGGGCGAAGCTACCTCACCTGCAGAACGCGAAGAAACCTTCCATGAAATGGTCGAAATCGCGCTTGAAACTGCGTTGGAAAATCAATAACTCACCCCCCAACCGTCATGCCGCGGCTTGACCGCGGCATCCAGGGGATCCATATCTCTGTTTTTTCAATAACTTACATCAAGCTTGCGTCGATTAGCACCTTATTCGACGCAAATTTTGCGTCGAATATTTGTGTTTGCGTCGAATATACGCCATAATCTACGCAAAAGAGGCGTAGATTAATGATGAGATATATTCACGAACACCCGCATTGGCCAAGCGTTCACTGGGACAATGAATTATTAGTTGAACGACTAGCATACATCAGAAACAAACAAGGCTTGTTACTTGGCCGTATGAGCAGCCTCGGCTTTGAGATCAAGGCCGAAGCCAATCTTGAAGTTTTAACCGCCAACATCATCAAATCCAGCGCCATTGAAGGTGAGCAATTAGATGCTCAACAAATCCGTTCTTCATTAGCAAAGAAACTAGGCTTAGATACAGGAGGATTACCTCCCAGCAACCGTCATATTGATGGCATTGTAGAGCTCATGCTAGATGCGACTCAAAAATACAACGAGCCATTAACAGAAGACAGGCTATTTGACTGGCACTGCGCCTTATTCCCAACACTCAGAAGCGGCCTGCGCTTTATCACCGTTGGCACATGGCGTCCTGTCGAGGCAGGTGCCATGCAAGTTGTTTCTGGCGCCAGGGGCAGAGAAAAAGTGCATTATGAAGCGCCCAATGCCTCGCGTCTCCCCGAAGAAATGCACGCTTTTTTGGACTGGCTTAATCATACAAAAAACATTGATCCCGTTATAAGAGCCGGGGTTGCGCACTTTTGGTTTGTCACCATCCATCCGTTTGAAGATGGCAATGGCAGGGTCGCAAGAGCGATCGCTGACATGTGCCTTGCAAAGGCCGACAATAAGCCTGAACGTTTCTACAGCATGTCGGCTCAAATTGAAAAAGAGAGAAAACAATATTACATCGAACTCGAAACAGCACAAAAAGGCACCCCAGACATCACAGGGTGGTTGCAGTGGTTTTTAGACTGCCTTGGCCGCGCCATTGATGGCGCCGATGAAACGCTAGAAACCGTACTATACAAAGCCAATATCTGGAATACGCTCAGCCCACATCCCGTCAACGAACGCCAACGTAAAGTGATCAATCGCCTATTAGATAATTTCAAAGGCAAGCTAACCTGCAGCAAATACGCAAAACTCGCCAAATGCTCTCACGATACCGCTTTGCGTGATATTAAAAAGCGTATGGCGTTATGCAGCAAGAAACCAGTGGGGGGCGTAGTACGAGCTATCTATTAGCCTGGCCTATAAAACAATAAGAAAATTAAACCCTCGCTCCCCTTAAATATCACTTGATCTTAAATTAATTGCTCACAAACTTGACAAATTCCGCCCAATATCTATACTACCAGCATCGATCATTAATAAGAGCCTCAAGAGGAATAACCATGAAAAAACAAGATCAAACATTGTCTACTGCCACGGCAATAAAAACTGCAGCAACGTAAGCCCCTGAAAATCCCACCTACCAACCCCCGCAATTAACCCGTATCCTCCATAATATTCCAAACCAAGCAAAGGAAAATCGATGGAGTTCAAACAAGTGACAGCATTGCCGCCGGCTGGCGGC
>Ga0233430_1000839_pt1 | contig 50338 bp, 85 predicted proteins | sample SI_118_April2016_2_FD_179883 | JGI IMG/M metagenome (GOLD analysis project Ga0233430, IMG submission 179883) | Seawater microbial communities from Saanich Inlet, British Columbia, Canada - SI_118_April2016_150_MG | ecosystem: Environmental > Aquatic > Marine > Inlet | place: Canada: British... | reverse complement strand
GCTGATTCTATGGTACTTATCCTAATTGGACAAAATTTGATTCAGTGACATGGCAAGATCCAACAATGTGCTGGCTATGGCTTCGGGCTGACTCGAACTCTTATGTCGACGGGACTGTTACTGGATACGGGGAGTACATCCTTCCTGATGACCCTGATAGTGCTATTCCTGATAGTGTTGGATTTGCCAAAATAATAGTTCAGTATATGCTCAATGTTGATGACTCTGATAATTCTTACTCTGCATGGTTCGCAGATACCTCAAATGTCGTGGCTCAGGACGGAAAGTGGAATTCAGAGGATTATGGGATATGGACATATGAAGAGCTTATCGGTCCTATCTCAACAGCAAGAATGATCGGGGCATGGTGGATATACAATATCAAGATCCCGCCATCGGGGATTATTGATATCACAATTGAATCCGTTGACGACATGCGCGAGACACCAATCTACAAGTGGAGAGTAGTATGCGCTCATTAAGAATTTGGACAATCATTCTCCTGTTGGTGATAATAGCGTCGACCGGATTTGCACAGCGAGGTCAGCAGCTCAGGTATGGTCGAGGAGGTAATGGCCATCTCGTTCACCTCGGTAATCCATTAACGATCGACGGAACGCTGTATCTCGTCTCTGATGGTGATACGGTCAGAATCGATCCCGGTACAGAGCTTAATATCTTGCAAGTGAATGTCAACGGGACAACGATGTTCTCTGTTGACACTACCGGAATTGTATATCTCGCCAGCAATCTGCAGATGGCTAATGATGTTTATCTGCAAGCCTACAACAATGCAGATGATGCTTGGCTTGATATGATCAAGATCAATGCTTCGGATGAATTGGTCACCGGATCTGATCTAGTGATGGGATTGCTCGATATTGTACCGGGGTCTAATATCGCTCTTGCCAACATGGACACGTTGACTCAGGCTGGCGGTTCGGTCGCATTAGGAGAGTTGTCTTATCAGTTTAAGGTCGGGAACTCCGGACTGATTGAGATATATACTGCCTACGATGGCGCGGGTGCGTTTGATAGCTCGCGGGTTGATATAAACACTATCCTTCATGTCACTGGTGATATCAGGAACAATGGAACATCGCACTTTACTGACATCTATAATGTGGGCAAGTACATATCTACCCCTCCGACAGACAGCCTGTATCTCGCTGCTGAGACCATCATCTCTACGCATGAACTTGAGTTTATTGGAGGTTCTGGTGGAGCGGTAACAATGACATCTACTCCAACAATTGTCGCTGGAGTTGCAGCAGGTCAGGTGATTGAATTGATCGGGCTTGACGACGCGAACACTATCACGCTTCAGGATGAAACTACTGTTGCCGGGACAACCCTTGAGATGGCAGGTGATGTGAGCTTCGCTTTAGGGATTAATGATGTCATTTCATTCCGGTGGACTGGTGCAGCTTGGGTCGAGAGGTATCGGTCAGATAACGATAACGATTAGGGGATGAGATGAATAAATTACTCTTAATACTGCTAATCCCGATAATTTGTTTCGGGCAGACCATTGGCGGTGCTGATGCTAACAATGATGTTGATCTCCCCGGGGATGTGAATATTGCTGGTGCGCTACATGTTACCGGCAATCAAGCATGTCATGGCGAGATGTGGATGTATGAATCATCGGGCGAATTGACGGTCGCAATAGCTAACCAATACTATGCGGTCAATGGTGTTCTTGAGGCTGGCGAACTGTGTGATTGGACATTTGTCGCTGGATCTAATGGATCAGGAGCCATAACAAACTCGGGTGGGACTGCGATTAATATTGCGGATACAGATCATGGTCTGATATCTGGTGATTACGTGAATGTTCAATCCGTGAATCACATGGGATCATCTGTTGTCACATACGTTGATGCGAACAATTTCACCGTCGCAATCGCCTACGTCGGCGATGAGGCTTGCACATGGGACGAGGGTGATTACCTCCTTGCCGGGGCTACTGCTGCGGGGAGATATCTTATGAACATGAGTTTTTCTGGTAGTAGCGGAGCGCAACCATCTAAAGAGTACAAGATTGAAGGCGTGATCAATTCGACCCACATTGATGAGATTGCAATAGAAATTATCACAACCGCGAATCTCCACAATGGCGCGGGATCTTCTGCACTTATTACGGTCGCTGCTGGTGATCGGGTGTGGACTCAGATTAAGAATACTCAAGACACGCAGAACTTCAGCTATGAACATGCGAACATAAATTTGCACAGGATATAAGATGCGATATCTTAACCTAATACTGATCCTTGCACTATTCCTGCCGATCACAGCGACGGCTCAATATCGAGATATTGTAATTGATAACTCGAAGTCATTTGATGTTGTGGTTGCGAACGGGGCATATCAGGATGTTGTTGTTGGGTCATCGTTGGCATTTGTAAATGAGTACTCTTTGAACTTCGACTCGATAGATGACTTTGGTGACATCGTAACATTAACTTTAGATCTGTCAGGTACATCCGACTTTACTGTTCAGATGTGGGCTAAAATTCCTGTGGGCGAGGGCGACTACTTAATGGCTCAATCTCATGCAAACCCACCTTCTTACGCTACTGATTGGGGTTTAGCTGTTGGTGGGTCTATGTTCTGGATGAGATCGAAAACTGTTGGATTGGTTACTGATTATGATGATAATGCTTGGCATCACTTTGTAATGAGCTGGAACAAGAGCGCAGAGACTTTTGAAGGTTTCGTTGATGGATCTTCAAAAGGCACATCTGCTGTTGTTACTGGCTATGGTGGTATGTCTTCTGTCAAGGTATCTACTCGTGGCGACGGAACTTCTAGTTTCTCGGGAGGCAATGCTGACGAGATTGCTATTTGGACAGGTGTCGCATTGGGATTGAGCGAGGTGGTTGCATTGTATAATTCTGGAAATCCAACTGACTTATCATCGAACTCTGGTAATTATGTTAGTTCTTCAAGCTTATTAGTTTGGCTAAGAAATGGTGATGGTACAGAAGGGGGAACAGGAGCAAAGGTTTATGACATGTCAACCAATTCTTATGATTGCACTCTCAATAACATGGACAATTCGGATTATGAACTCGACGTTCCATCAAATCCATAAGGATACGCAATGAAACTAATTATAATGATACTCATATTGGCGGTTGTCTCAATTTCGTTGGCAGATGACACTACGGTATATCTAATTATTCCGACAGCCGATATCACCGATGAGATGTATGTAAATTCGCACCAGAAGGATAATGGATCCGCAAGAGTTTCTATTGATGGAGTGCTGACGCTTTTTTCATATCGAGGTACTAGCATCCCTGAATGTTTTGTGATGTATAAAAGTTACTCAAAATTCGAGATGAGACTGATTGTAGATGATCCTGATGGTCGGTGGTATCGGGATGAAGAGTAACGATACCCGGTTGACTATATGGTTATAAAGGTTGCATTTCAGATAGAACAGGTTCTTTATTCATTAAGTTTACAGGAGTGTATAATATGGGATTTAAAAGGATATTGTTGGTAGCAATACTTTTCCTTGCAGTATCAAATATTTGTTATTCAATAAGCTCTTTGGATTCGGAAACAGAGATTTCGATTCGCACTCCCAATCAAGATGATGTTAATGTTTTCGATTGGTACGTTGCAAATGAGTTCCTGATCAATGTATCAGAAGATCGGTATGGGATTAATAAATTTTCATGCTCCTTGATGGGTGCCGTTGAGCGAGAGAATGGGATTGAATATTCTGAACACAAAGCACGGTTGACCTATCTGCTTCCATTCTATCTGATCAAATCAGAATTCCGGACCCATTACAAAGAAGCTCAGAAAATCGATGATCAAATCTTTACATTGGGATGGTCAGCGAGTTACATTAATAGTGCGCGTCGTGAAATTATATTTGGTGCAGGTCTTGGGGTAAAAGCAACATCGTACCGATCGCCCAATGTAGCCTTTGATTTAAGGATTCCAATGCCGGGAGAAGATGGAAGATGCAATCTCACATTGATTTATGGTGAAGCTCCTATATGGGATATCAATGTCGAAACGCTACCAGTGAAACGTGGTAAGGTCAAGCACAAAGTTGTCTTCAGGTATTACACGAGCGGAGACAAGCAAACATACAGTCTTTCATACAAAATCGGGGTTCGATTACTATGAGCAATAAGCAAATGTGGTCGATGCTTGGTGGATTGACGGGCATACTTCTTCTCCTAATTGGGGTGTTGTGGTCGCAAACTAATGATTCACTCAAGACTCTTGAGGCAAAGAAGGCCAGTAAGGAGTTTGTTACCTCTACATATAAAGATGCGGTTGATCGAGATGGCGTAACGAAGTCTGTTGCACTCCATCTCGATCCAGTAAATGTCAAGATTAAAAACATTGAATCTGACATCACCGAGATCAAGGATGCACAGAACAAGCAGCACGATCAATTCAATGAGTTTCAAAAATCATTGAATAAAATGATGGGTATGATGGAGCGAATAGACGAGCGAACTAAAAAGGAGTGACCTATGGATTTATCCTTAATCAAAGAGCTGGTTTTGGGTATACCTGTTGTCGGGGATCTAGCCATTAATGATCCGTTGGCAGTCGGTGGTGGAGGCTTGTTATCTGTTGTGATTTTATTTGCGATCGCGAAGTTCTTGAATAGAAAAAAACTCCGTAGAGTGGCATATCGATTTATGTCCCGGATGAATAAACTACTCGGAGCATTTGATATCCCTGTTATTTCTGGTAAAAGCGAGGAGTCAATTAAAAACGCATTCCGGACAACGATGGTGGATATCTCAATATCAATTATTGCTGCAAAGCTCAATATCAATCCTGATCGTCTCTATGATTCAATAGTCAAAGGGTTGAAGGATCTACGTTTCAAAAGTACTGCCGAAGAAAAAAAATACAGGCTTAAGAAATGAGAAACACATGGAACTGTTTAATTCCCTCAAAGGCCCCGCTACCAAACGAAGGGATACCAGTAAATTGTGCTGGTCACTCTTTTAAGGTAATGAGTGGAGTTTATAAATACGAATCAGGCGGGTGGTGGTGGCTGTCTGAGGGTGAGTGGGTGGAGTTTTCAAGCCCAATTTACTGGTCCTATTTACAATAGACCAAACGCAACATTAAAAAACGGAGGTTAAGTCAAATGTCTACGTACCTAGACAGAATAATTGAGTCAGTGGATGAAGTAAGGAATTATTGGGAGAATTTGTTTACAGGTGAATTTAGTCTTAATGAGGTTACGGATCTCATTTCATCACTTGTTGAATCCGCAGAATCAATTATTATTGATCCCGGAAATGGCGAAGCAAAGCATGCGCTCGTAAAAGAGGCATTCAGTTACTTCGACAAGGAGTATAAACTGATTCAGCATATCGATGATATGATTTCGTTACCATTTTTCCTTGAACCATTTGACGGGAAAGTTCTTGAATTGCTTGTTGATGCAATCATCACAGCAGCAGTATTAGTGTTTAATAAAACTATTTGGAAAAAGTGAATAGTGAGGCGTATCGATTACCTCATTTTTCATATCTCCGTTTCCGATTGTGGTGATGCTGATGAGATTCGTCGCTGGCATATCGATGGAAACGGATGGGATGATATCGGCTATCACTGGGTGATTCTGAATCCCTATAAGGATCAGGATTCATTTGTTAATAAAAGGCCAGTGATTCTTGATGATGGAAGAATCGAATCCGGTCGACCATTTAACACGCCCGGGGCGCACGTTGCTGGTTATAATTGGAACTCGATCGGAATTTGCTTTGTAGGGAAAGGGATGGTAACTGGAAGGCAATTGATATCAGCAAAGAATCTCATGTTCAGTTTGCTTCAGAAAGGGATAATTACCCCGGACACAAAAGTTATGGGCCACTACGAAATTGATGAACATAAAACGTGTCCGGACATTGACGCTGACATCCTTCGTGAAATGTTCCGTCAGGCTTGCGACGTACACAACCTGATTGCGAATAAAACGTCCTGAAGCGTATTGTTTCTCATCCCGAGCCGTTCGTTGCGTAGATATGCCTTAAAACGACGATCTGGTGCATTGACAATTGAATGAATAATTGCTATATTTGATTTGCGGGGTAGAGCAGAGGTAGCTCACGAGGCTCATAACCTCGAGGTCGCTGGTTCGAATCCAGCCTCCGCAACAAAGATTCTCCTTGCCAGAGATGGCACCTCCCGGTTCGGAGTGACGATCCGGACCATGCCCCGGACTTGACCCGCCCGGGGCAACTTTTTTTCAAATATCGTGGCAAGTGAAGAATTATCTATTGCATAGCACATTAAAAGATTGTATTTTTAAGTGTCGATAACCAGTATACGCCTTACATACGTCATGTGAGGTAACTCCAAGTTTTCAAAGTCAAGCGCAATTTCCTCACTGGTTATCGACCCCAACCTAAAGAGATGTTGCGCTTGTCTGATTTTAAAGGGGTCTAAGTATGCCAATCGAAGGCACACATGTAATTGCTCTCAAGGTGGAAGGATTTTTAAGGCTCGAAGCTATCGAGCTTGGGTTCTCCCCGGAGAGTGGGATTGTTCAAATAACTGGCAAAAACAAGCAAGGAAAATCATCGGTCGTGAAGTCGATGGTATACTTGCTCTCGGGCGGGAAGATCAAGCCTGATGATCCAGTTTATAAGGGCATGGACAAAGCGAAGCTCAGCGTCACGCTGGACGATAAAACGGAGATTGTGATCTCCTGCCCGAAGGACGGTAAGCAAACGCTCACCATCACGAATGCCAACAAAGCAAAGTATTCATCTCCACAAGCCCTCCTTAAAAAGCTCATCGGACCATCATCATTTGATTTGAGGACTTTCTCTCAGGAAAATTCCAAAACTGCCGAGGGCAGACGGAAGCAGGTCGAACTCCTCCTTCAAGCGATCGGGAAGCGCGACGAGCTATTTGAGATCGAGCAGAAGCAATCGCAAATCGATGAACAGCGAAAGCTCATCAATGCAGATCTGCGGTCACTCAATGCTCGGGTAGCTAAGCTCCCAACACCTGATGAAGAAACGGACCCCGAGCTGAAATCAGCCGACAGTATTTTTGATCGGATGCAACAGGCTGAAAAGAAAAACGAAAGCAACAAGCGCATCCGGGATGAGAAATCATCCGCATATGATAAGATGATCGAGCTTGGCGAGGATGTTACTTCCGATGAGGCAAAGGTATCGAATCTCGAAATCGCGCTGAAAGAAGCAAGAGATAGTCTGATTCAGGTAAAAGGGTACGCTGAGGATGCCTCAGAATATTACGAGATGATCTCCGCTGAAGCGAATGGGCTTGCCGATGACATTCCGATCGATCCGATCCGCGAAGAGCTAAAAAACATCAACGCACTGAACGAACCGATCAGGCAGAAAATTGAATACCTCAAGCTCGTCGCTGAGGTTGAATCTGTTGATAAAAATTCAAAAGAGCATACAGCGAAGATCCGGAAGCTCAACGATGACAAAGCGAGATTACTCACTGATGAGAACTCCCCGGTTAAGGGACTCACGCTTGATCCTGATGGTGATGGATTGCTATACAAACGAATCAGGCTTCAAAGTATAGCAGAATCGGAAAGTGTCTTGATCGGACTCGAGCTTGTGGTTAAACAGGACCCGCAGATTAAAACGATTTTCATCGAGCGGGGAGAATCACTTGACTCTGAGACTATGGCCGGAATTGATGCTTTCTGTAAAGAAAATAATATTCAATGTATTGTCGAGCGGGTTGACGAGACTGGCAAGGTCGGGATCGTGATTGAAGCAGGAGCGGTCAAAGCAGACAACCGGGTTGAATCTTCAGAACTGAAATTTAAGGATTAAGGGGTCGATATGAAAGATCGGTTGTTTGATATCACTGATGAAATGAAGTCCATCGAGGCTGTCTTGCTTGACAATGGAGGCGAGCTTACCGAGGAGTTGATCGAAAGACTTGATGCCTCCGAGGAGAAGCTCGAGAAAAAGGTCGAGAATTACGTTTATGTTATCAATCATAACGACGCGCGAGCAAAGGAGGCTGGTGGTGAAGTTAAGCGGATATCAGCTCTGAAAAAAACGCGAGTCTCATTAGTTGATTCATTAAAAGCGAGGTTGCTTTATTACCTCGAGCTGGTCAAGAAAACCAAAGTTGAGACACCAACCGCCGTCGTATCGGTTGTGAACAATTCTCAGCCGAGTGTTGAATGGATGGGAACTGATCTTGATATCCCGGAAGCGATGAAGCTCGAGAAGGTCGAACTTGATAAAAAATATCTCGTCGCGCTGGTTATCGAGCATCTCGAATCAGTATTCAGACATCAAGATCTCAACACGAAGATCGCGCAGATGAAAGAGAGCGGTGAAGACTGCACGAAGGAAGTAAGCGAGTTCAATATTCTCGGCAACGACTTAGAGGAAGCCGGGATTCCAATTGATTATATTTGGGTCACGAAAGGCAAACATCTAAGGATTAGATAATGGGAAAAAAGAAAATTGAAGAGAAAAACGATCCTGTCGACATTACTCCTGTCGCGGGATTAAATCTCTACCAGAAGCTCAACCGGATACAGGCGGAGATTGAAACCGCACCTCAAAGCGGTCACAATAAGTTTAGCGGGTATTATTACTCAACCGAGGATGACATAATGAGTGTGTTGAGACCCCTGCTTATTAAGTACTCAATCGCCATTATCTGTACTCCAGTCAAGCACGGGACTTGGAGACAGGTAACAACATCAAAGGGAAAAATTGAGTTTATTGAGGAGGTAAGACTCAAGGTCAAGATTGTTAACGCTGACAATCCGGAAGAGAAAGAGTCAATCGTTGTTTATGGATACGGTCAGGATGGCGGAGATAAAGGGACGTACATCGCATATACTGGCGCGAAAAAGTACGGGCTTTCAATGATGTTCCTTATCTCATCCGCGCTCGATGTTGGACACGATAAGGAATCCGGAGACAATGTGAGTGGCAACAACACGCAACGACCACCGCAGAATCAGAACCAGCGACCACCAGCGCGGAAGCAACAACAACAGCGTCCAGTTAATCAGATCAACAATCAACCACCATCTGCACCACCAGCGCAGCAACAACAGACTCCACCGCCAGCGCAGAAAACATTTGCTCCTCCGGTAGACCAGACTCCGGCTCAACCAGCGCGGACACCGTTCGATGTGCAGGGGTTTATTAACGAGGTGTTACGATCCCCAGACTTCGGGACATTTACGGTTAAGGAAGAATCTCTTCGCAACTTGGATGCTGCATTGAGCGGATCGATCATCGTTGACGATAAGAAAAAGATTGTTCAAACATTATCACAGCGAGCGCGCGACCTGATCCTTCAGGCTAAAACGTGGAACGAGATTGATGTTTGGGATCAATGGCTTGCATCTGAACCGACTCTGAAAATGTACTCAGAGCAATCAAGAAAGTTTATACAAAAAGCGGTTGATACAGTACATGCCGGATTTAATAACAAGTCAGGCGAGACTCCGGTTGAAAATCCAGCAGAGACTCCCGGACCTGATACCGCAGACCAAAAGGTTGATCCCGGTCAGCCTACGTTTACAGATATCGCGACTAAGTTCAAATCAGCATCGGAGGCGGAGATAGCATCGTTATCTGAGGAGTATGGTGGTTTCATCTTCGCACTCGGAGATGCTGAATCTAAAAAACTGAATTCGATAATCGATATGCGGAAAAAGATTCTCGGAAAGATTTAAGGAGGGATGATTAAATGTCAAACACCTTTGAATGCCCGAACGACTTTGTTTGTGACGGATGTAGGTTATCTCAATGTGATTTGCGGGATGAGCATTATCCAAATGTCCTTGAAATTATAGAAGAAATCTCGAATTTAAAAACACTGCAAGACGTTCGGGACCATCGCTCATGTAACGATACAACATTAGATGAGGTTGGTCCCATAGATTCTTCTGAGATTCAATACCTATGGGACGAAAAGACAGTGCTACTGTTCATAAAAAAGGAGGATTAGTGCGGGACTTTACACTTATTCGGATCGATGGAGAAAAGGTGTGCCTGAAGTACTACGTTGAGCAACCTGATTTGACGGTTGTAAATTACACGTTAGAATCAAAGGGCGCACCTGATCCGCTGTTCAGGAAAACGATGCACTCTCTCAACCAATATATTGCAGACTTGGTTGAGGTGAGTGAACAGGGATGGGACTCGGATATTGCTATCAAGGATGTAAGATTCAACCTTGATGATGATATGGTTTTCGTTAGCTTTGTAGCGATCAAGCCAATGGCAAATTCATCTGAACCATTTGAATTTACAACACCGCAGAGACCTGTTGCTCGAGGTGTTAAATCAAAGCCGGAAGAATCTGGCGGACCATCCGACGAGGAGGCTGATGGTGATAATAAGACTCACTATCTCCCGCTCGAATGCGTCAAGATCCTTGCTCGACTTTGCAAGCGAGCCGAGGATTACATCGAGGGAAAGCGAGCGCAACTGACTCTCGATTTAGAGGTGATTCCAAACAAGCATAAATCTAAGGCTCAGATCGAGGACGAGCGCAAGGAAGTAGCTTGATAATTTGTTTCGACAACGACAGGTATGTCGCTCAGTCTGATTTTCGTGAGCGACATACCTTGAAAGATGCGGGGTTTTATTGGGATGGCGATTCGAAACTCTGGTTCACTCGCGATCCTCGAAGAGCTGTTAAGCTGTTTGACTCCTGCGACGATACCTGCCGGGAGGTTCTCACCGGATTAGGAATAACACCAATCATTGAAAAGGAAAAAAAGATTGTATCATCCCGCGCACTGGATGCTGATGTTGATATCCCATCACCGAAAGGGCTTGTATACATGCCCTTTCAGCGAGCAGGGATAGACTTTATTAATAACCGGGGTAATGTACTCCTCGGGGATGAGATGGGATTGGGGAAGACTATTCAGGTCATCGGGTATATGAATTTGTGCGATGGTGAATTAAGCTCGGACATGAACTCTGATTCGTTTGATAAACTATATAAATATCCGGTGCTGATTATCTGCCCGGCATCACTGAAGCGGAACTGGTATAATGAAATTACAAAATGGATGGTGCGAAGGCACAGCATCGTTATTGTAGATTCGAAAATGAAGCGGATTCCGAAAGCGGAAATCGTGATCATTAATTATGACATCGTGAAGAAATTTCCAGAACAATTAAAAGCGTTCGATTGGGAGATGATAGTCTGCGACGAAGCGCATCGATTGAAGAATTCTAAAACGGGATGGACCAAAGTAATCCTCGGGAAAAAGACTTTTGAATATAAGGGCGGGATTATTGAGGGTGATGCAAAGCTGGTTTATCTGACGGGGACTCCAATCCCTAACCGGGTGAAGGAGATCTGGACATTGATATCATCGCTCGATTCAGTACAATGGCGCAATCAGACGATATTTAAACGGAGGTATTGCGCAGCATATAAAAATGATTATGGTCAGTATGTCGATACAGGCGCATCTAACCTTGATGAATTGCAGGAAAAAATGAGGTCTTCGTTTATGATCAGGCGTTTGAAGTCTGAAGTATTGACCGATCTCCCGAGTAAGTTTAGACAGGTGATTGAGCTTGATTGTAACTCTCCAGAATGCAGAAGAGTTGTTGCTCAAGAGTTATTGGAGTATGATCGAAAAAAAGCTCGTATTAAATCTCTAGTAAGTAAGGTTGATTCTCTTCGGAAGTCTGATAATACAGATGCATACAAGGACGCTGTGCAGAAACTTAATCAAGCTCGGTTGACTGATCTATCTAAAATGGCAGAGCTTCGTAAGGCTACCGCAGTCGCGAAACTCCCGCAAGTAATATCGCATATAAAATCAGTATTGCTCGAGACTAAAAAGGTTGTCGTTTTCGCTCATCATCATGTGATACTGGATGAGCTGATCAGGCAATTTCCGGGAAGCGCGGTTCTCACTGGTAAAACATCAACATCCGGAAGTAAGAGGCAAGACAGCGTTGATTATTTTCAGGAAACCCCGGAATGTAGGGTATTCATCGGACAAATTCAGGCTGCAGGGGTGGGAATTACATTAACAGCATCCAACGTTGTTATATTTGCCGAGATGGACTGGACACATGCGAACATGGCGCAAGCTGAGGATCGATGCCACCGGATCGGACAAACAAAAGGTGTGCTGGTTCAGTACTTGGTACTCGACGGAAGTCTGGATTCACATATGGCTAAAATGCTCGTTTCGAAAGAAGATATCGCGAATCGGGCTTTAGATAAAAAACCAATGCAAGCAGAATTAATTTAAGGGGTCGGAAATGAGTAAGGTCGCAGGAATGCCAAGCGTCGTGACGTTTCAGGAAATAGAAGATAGGGAGTTGTTTGTAGATATTAATAATCATAAAATGATTCATTGCAAGCTCCCGTGGTTCGAGAATAGTAGTGGAGCAACATGTAATGCAATCTGTGTTGACAGCTTTTCTCTCAAATGCTTTTCACATGATATGAAGGTTTATAGAGCAGAGCAGACGGTTGAGGCTTCGTACAAGATCGTTTAGAGCTTGATTTTGTGAAAGATTGGGTTTATATTATGATCGTTACCTTTGTACGATCAGTTTTAGTCAATGCCCCGGCTCGTCTTTCACATAAGTGCAAAGGTAACAGCGACCGGGGCATTGCTGTTTATTAAATAAAGGGGTCGGATAAAATGACATTACAGGAATTATCAGACATCACCAAAGCGCAGATAGAAATACTCAACAGACCAACATCTTGCAGAGATATTTCGCGATGGTATGCTTCGTTTGAAAGCTCGGGTATAAAATGTGATAGTGTCCTAACTGCCACATTTGGCAATGGGAATACACCTGAAGAGGCTCTTGAGAATTATGCTGACAGTCTAAGGGGAAAAACTCTTGTTATTGGTGAATTGGGATGTAGCGGTAAAAATCGCAGAGAGTTTATTGTTCCCGTCACGTTAACTGCTTTTTAACAAAAGAGAATCAGGTGATACAGATTAATCCAGAAGACAATCCCATCATCAAGACTCTTTACGATGATGCGCGAAAAATCAAGCGCGATCGGTTGGCTGATCAGAAACCGATCGGATTCAAAAACAACTCAATTGAGAGTCAGAAAAATGCTGATGCAAATCAACAATTCTTGATTCACCAGTGGGAAAGGAGCAGGGGATTATGAAAGCAGTCTCAATCAGGCAACCATGGGGCTTTGCAATTCTTCACCTCGGAAAGGATATTGAGAATAGAACATGGAATACGCGCATCCGAGGTCGGGTACTTATTCACGTAGGAAAGCAACGGGATCTTCGGCATAATTTGCTGATCAGGAACGATCCTCGCTTTGATAACTTTCATTATGATTCGAAGGAGACCTCAGAATTAGCAAAGCGGGGAGGCATCATCGGCTCTGTTGAGATCATTGATTGTTTTCATTCCAGTGATCCGAAAGTAAAAGATAACGTCTGGAATGATAGGGCGGGGTATTGTTGGCTATTAGCGAATCCGATAGCCCTGCCATTCAGAGAATTAAAAGGTCAGCAAATGTTTTTCGAGGTGCCAGATGAGTAAAACATACGGGGTGATAATCCTTTGGTTACTGATATCCGCTGTAATCATCACACATGCTTTTCAGCACGGCTACGGAACTATCACTCTTAGTGCTTATGTGATAGCGGGATTTGTGAAGCATTTTAACCGCAAGAGTGGAATATGAATAAAACTAATATCGAATGGACAGATGAGACATGGAACCCGGTGACAGGATGCACCAAGATATCAACGGGGTGCCTGAATTGCTACGCGAAGGAAATGGCGAATCGACTGAAGTTAATGGGCGCGAAGCATTATCAACATCACAATCCCTTCGGTGTCCGAGCGAATCTTGATTCTCTTTATAAACCGATCCGGGGCAAGAAAGGCAAAAGAATATTCGTCTGCTCTATGGGAGATCTATTTCACGAAGGCATCGAAAGTCAATGGCGCGATCAGGTGATTCATTCCGTCGCAATACAGCCGAAGCATACATTTCAGGTACTTACTAAGCGATCTGGAAATATGTTTAATTACATGACGGGAGAGGGACAATTGGTTGCAGCCCGAGCGGGAGTTCAGTCTCCAATTCCGAATCTCTGGCTTGGCGTGACTGCCGAGAATCAAGATCGCGCTGATGTGCGAATTCCGCTACTACTAAAGACTCCGGCATCGGTTCGGTTTGTATCGGTTGAACCGATGCTGGAGAAGGTTAACATCCTTCCATATATCGGGTATAATGCCTATAAATGCTCATGTGGCTGGCATGAAACCGAAATGGACATAGATCTGACAGGTTCACACCAGAACAGAAGTACTCGTTGTTATAGGTGCGGAAGTGAGTGTGAAGGTTATATAGCTTGCGATTGGGTGATCGTTGGTTGCGAGTCCGGACCCAAGCGCAGAGAATGCAAGATCGAATGGATCAGAGAGATTGTAGCTCAGTGCAAATCTGCAGGAGTCGCTTGTTTCGTCAAGCAGGTTAGCATCGACGGGAAAGTGGTCAAGGATTGGAACGATCCGCGATTCCCGGAAGATCTTAAGATAAGGGAATTTCCTAATGAGAATATCTAATGCAGAGAAGAAGCGTCGCGAAATCCTCGCAATCAAACTGCTGATCCTGCTGTTGGGGCAATTCAATTGCACCGGAGTCAGCTCTCAATACATAAAGAAACGCTTTGATGCTGAGGGGCTTTCAATGACCTACGCTTATCGAGCGCGTAGGCGTATCTGTGAAGAGGTCATCGATATTGTGATAATAGGATCTGATCCTAAATATTATGCTTGGAAAATCGATATTCAAAGAAAAATACCGGGGTCCTGATGAAACTTAGACAGTGTAAGTGCGGAAGTGAGGATATACACCTTGTAGATGATGGTGATGCTGATGAGCGATGGTATGCTTATGAATGTGGGTTGTGTGGATTTAAGCCACTATTTGCGTCATCGACTCTTTATGCTGGATTAAAATGGGACAAGGCTATGATTTGTGTCGCGATAAAAAGAGAGAATCTCCAGCGTGAGGCTAATTTATAATGAAATTATTCGAACACGACTTCAACCCAAAGACTCGAAAACTGGAGATAGTGTTATTCGGCAAAATAACGATCGCAGTCAAGATACCAGAGAAAAAGCGTGGTCAAATCCAATATCACCTCAGTACAGGGCGCAGGAGGTACTTGTGCGGGATCAGGCTATCGAAAAAGCATCGGATCTATCACGTCGATACGGTTCGCGAAGTGACGTGTCCGATGTGTGGCGAAAAGCTCTGTCCGAACTGTGCGGTGAATGGATGCACCTCGATTCTGGTCGATGGCGAATGTGAACTGTGTCTCGGGGTGATCAAGGATATAATTGAATTCGAGCGGGAGGTGGAGAGTGAAAAATAAGGATATCCTCATCATCGACATTTCTGATATTTATGTCAATCTGATTATGGGCGAGCCGATCAAAAAGAAGCGCAAGACAATTATTGATATTTCGGTGGAGGCAATTAGGAAGCCAGTGGAAAATAAATCAGAACGAGGTGAAGAGTGAAAGACGGTGAACTGGTTGACTTCAAGACACTGCATGCCATCGCGAAAGGGTGTAAATTGAGCGGGCTGATCGTACTGGCGGTTAAAGATGATGCTGTCATTGATCTGAAGTTCTTGTCAAACGGGACGGAAACCCTCGACGTTGAAAAGATGGCCATTACCTTCGGTCTGCTCGTTGATAATCCGGAGGTGGTACTAAACTAATGATAATGCACAACATGAAAGAAATCGTTTTATCGCTTGCTATTGCAGCGGGATTCGATTATTATATAAGAGCGATCACTATATTAAATTCCGAGAACAAGTTTGTATTAACTCCCTTTTTTCGTACATCCCTCTCGGAGATGATCGCGGCGAAATCAGGGAGTTTTTCTTTTGGAGGGACATTGTGATTATTCACGGATGGCGAGCAACTAATGGCTCTTAACTCACTTTATTCTAATAAAAAATTCTTAAGGCTTATTAGGGATCTCGGCATATCTAAGGCTCAAACGCTTGGTCATCTTGAGCTGCTATGGCACTCGACATATTCGAACTGTGACCCCAATGTGGGTGACTTTATTGATATCGAGGTCGCTGCCGAATGGGAGGGTGAGTGCGGTGATTTCGCTAAAGCGTTAGAGACAAGAGGATTTATTGATAGAATTGGAGATTCAGACGAGTACGAAATTCATCAATGGAGTGAACATGCACCTCCCTATATCAAGCGAAAATTGCTAAGACAAAAGCCGTCATCGGTTAACAAATGTCCGACACTGACCGACAATTGTAAACCATCGGTAAATAAAAGTGAACCTGAAGTGAAGAGAATAGAAGAGAAAGGAATAGAAGAGAAACAAACAACCGACTCCTCTGATTCTCAATCAAAACCCAAATGGGATGAGTCAGAACATGATTCTTCGGTTGTGGCGATAGCAAGGCACTGGATAGATACTGTAATAAAAAAACGGTATCCCGGATCTAACTTTGAACTCAGGACTCAGGTTGATGCAATCGAAACTCTGATGAAACGGAGAGATTTTATCAATGCCGGTTATGATATCGAGACGATCAGGGAAGTATTGAAATATTTGAAGCGCGACGATATCGAGGAGATCCTAAAAGAGAACCATCGATCGATCGGATCTCTTCTGAAATTTTGGGAAGGGCGGGGCCGAATACAGTTTTATGAGATTCTTGACAAATCCCGGGGAGGTACGGATCTTTTATCTCCGCCAGTTAAGTCAGTCAATAAAATAATGACAACGAGGTAATCTATGAGTATTCACCAGATTCACCAGCAAATGATGATCCCGCAGGTTTACCGGGGTTACACGATCAAGGACTTTAACGAATACAATGGTCGCTGGACCCCTGATGATGTCGCGAAATTTCATCAACTCATCATTCAGTCAACTCACAATCGAAAAAATCTCGGTCTCTGCTCAACTAAGACGAAGCATGGAAAAACGATGTTAGCTGTTGCTTGGTTGACTGAGCTGTGGATTACTGACACGATTCATCACACTTGGAAAGATGAACCCGAACGCAGATTCCCATCGCTGTATAGATTCATCGACTGCACCGATCAGGGCGAGTTCGAGCAAGGGTTTGAGGCTGCCAAGCACTTCAAGGCTTTGACCAATAGCGCACGAGGGATCGTACTGGATGACTTAGGTCGCGAAGGGAAGTTCGCATCGGATTGGTTTATGAGGATTATTTACTGGTGCCACAAGCGCGGTGTCCCGATCATGGTCACATCTAACATGCTCTCCGCGAAATTAGAATCACATTACGGTCCGAACGTGATCAGGAGAATTGATGATAACGGGCTGATCGTTGACATGGAGGTTAAGGGATGAATCACCTTGATTTGTTCACTGGCATCATGGGGTTTTCTATCGCAGCGCATCTCGCAGGGATAAAGACAGTTGCTGTATCGGAAATTGAACCCTACTGCTGCGAGCTGATCAAACTCAGGATGCCGGGGGTGCAGAATCTTGGGGATATTAAAAACTATGAGGAGTGGGCGATAGATGAGCCAATTGACATTATTACCGCCTCGCCTCCGTGTCAGCCATTCTCGGTTGCGGGGAAGCAAGCAGGGAAATCAGATGACCGAAATCTCTGGAAAGAAACTGTCGGAACTGCTATCAAGTTCAACGCCGATTGGATCATTATTGAAAATGTTGTTGGAATCGTCAAGATGGTTCTCGATGAGTGGATTGATGACTTGGAGAGTGTCGGTTACGAAGTCGGGACGATTGATATACAAGCTGCTTGTGTCGGGCTACCAACGGTGGAACGGCACATTTGGATTATTGCCTCGTCCAACGGCATCAGACAAAAAAGGGGCATCTGCAAAGAGATTCAGAGAATCGGAACACAGTCATGGGAATTTCCGCGAGGTGATCAGGGAGAAACACAGCGATGGTCAATACCCGAGAGCAGAGTACGTCGAGTGGGTGAAGGGTTTTCCGGAGAAATGGACAGAGTTAAAGCACTCGGGAACGCTATCCCACCTCAGATTGCCTATGAAATAATGAGTTCCATAATGGAGGTTAACCAATGACATTTAGAAGATTCAGGCATGAGAGGATAGAGCGATTCGTGACTAAAGTGGACGGAACGATGCACGTCTATGAGCGGGTTGAGTTGATCCCGGAACATGCCGAGGGAAGAGACGGGCTTGTCAAGTGGTGTCGGTGTCGGTGGTATGGTCGCATCAGAATATTTGGGTCCGACGCGATAAGCAAACTTGAGATGTTAAGAATAGGAGATACTCCATTTTGAATATATCCGTTCCAAGAAATCATCGCGATATAATGTTCGCGTTGCTACAAAAGGAATTGATAATCAACGTCTATGATATATTTGTTCCTAATCAGCCTTATGATCCAAGTAAAGAGGGATACACGTTGAATCGTTTCAATATAGGTGATATTGAAACATCGACCAAGACGTTTGAAAATGTATGTCACCTCGGTTATATAAAATCGGATCTCGTTATCGATGAGAATGACCAGACAGTGAGAGGAATTGACCTTGCTGTGAAGGCGGGTTTCTATAAATGTGGGTTGTCTAATCTTGGGGAAAAAATAATCAGATCATTCAGTAAAAGGGATCTGGAAAAAACTGGCACAGTCATATGTAGAGGGGTGGGGTAATGACAGAAGTCGAGCTTGGACGATGTATCTCAGATTGGTTACGAAGTGAGGGGTGGGATGTATATCAAGAGGTTAGTGCGGGATATGGTGGGGCGCGAGCTGATATTGTTGCAAGAAAGAAACGCCTGATATGGGTGATTGAGCTTAAAACTTCAATGAGCTTAAAACTATTAGATCAGATAATCCCGTACAGGGAATTTGCGCATTTTATATCGATCGGATACATTAGTAAACATGGGCGATTGTCGGGCATACGGAATCGAAATGTTATGAATTATTTAAATTGCAGTCTTGGATTAGGGTGTTTCGGAGTAGAACCGGGAAGTGATTATCAAGCTAGTTACGTCAGGGAGTATATTTCTCCTCGACATTACAGACCGCGCAATCCAGACGCTATAAATAAAGGTCTGTGTCCAGAGCACAAGAACACTACTGATGCGGGATCAAATAAAGGTGGGTATCATACGCCATTTAGAGGTACTGTAAACACGTTGATTAATTATGTATCTTGCGTTCCGGGATGCACGATTAAAGAAGCAATTGATTCAATCAATCATCACTACGCCAGTGATGCAACAGCAAAGGCATGTCTGTCTAAATTCATCGGAACTGATGTGATTCGTGACATTGTATTCGATGAAACGGTGAGACCGTACAAGCTTTATCTTAAAAAAGATTTTATCATTGGAAGCACAAAAGTGGAGAATAATTAGCATAATGAAGATCAAGAAAAAATCGCGGGAATCAACAACAACATTCACAGATGAGAAAGGCGGTGTATACGAGAGAAAATTATCTATTGGCGGTGAGATTACATGGTCAGATTGGGGTGTTGATAGCGACATGGTTTATCAATTCTTTCCAATAAAGTCTTTTGTGCTTATGACTGAGCTTGAGCGACAATATCAAGTAATCATTAAAGGAGAATCTAATGCCTAATAATCCTTCAGTGCCGGAACTAACAACATCGCATCTCCAGATACTTGAGTTCGATGGCCTTTATTGCGACGGTCAATGTTGCTGCTCAATAGAAAACATATCTCCGAACAATTGCATCAATGGGAGATGTAAGGCTGGTCACGCGATCCTCTGCATGCCGGATATGTGCGGGAAGCAGAGGATCATCGATGGGATCGTCCGATCGGTCAGGCCTCGCTTATGCAAGGTTGACCAATGCCTCGGGATGGGTCATTCAGACAAAAAGCCCATGTGCAGGTTCATTGGACATTTTGTTCGAATCGAATCAAGGTGCGATGGTGAATGATTGCACCCTGACCGCTGAAGTCAACGAGTATCTGGAAATGATGGCAGACGAATTTAAATCCAAGCATCAGGACTGGATTGAACTTGTCGAACAGTACATCAAAAGCAATCCAATTGGAGGATACAATCTATTTTCGATCAGGCGGAGTGTATACCGGAACGATAAAAAAGATTTGCACGGGGTCCTGAAGGTTCTGTACTCTCAAGGGATACTTGATCATTTTCTTAAATTTGTAAAGGAGGTGTCTAACAATGATTAATCTCAGGGAGATCATTGGCGTTTCTATAATAATCCTCGGAGGCGGTTGTCTGGTGATGAGGATCGCTGAGGTGGTTATATTAAGCGCAAGAATTAGAAAAAATAAGTGTCGACTTCGGAAGATGCTTGAGGAGGATGTGTGAAATATTTAATAATGACCATCGTTGTTGTAGCTCTTGCTATTGTGTCAGTTTCTCTAGAGCAGAATACACGAATAGATAACAACACTTTTTTCAAAGGGTCTATTTGGGGAATTTTTATAATAATCACAACTTCTGCTCTTTGTGTTTGGATGGCATTGTGAGTGTTGATAAGGATACCCTTAAATCATCGGTGAGTGAAGAAGTGCGCAGGATGAATCCCGGGCTGTTCGGTGATCCCGGACCAGTGAAAGAGCGATCGCGAGAGCTTGGAACTCATATTGATGTTCCAAAGAAAAAATCAACCAAGCGAGCTGACGGGTATAAATCACAACTCGAGGCTGACTATGCTGCTCGACTGAAGACATTAGAGCTTGCTGGTATTGTTAAGCGGTGGAGATACGAACCTGTCAATATCCGGCTGGTCGACAAGAAAAAAGCTCAGAGTCATTACAATCCTGATTGGCTGGTTGAATACAATGACGGACGCTGGTTCTTTGATGAAACTAAGGGATATATGAGATCAACCGGGAGATTGAAGTTGTATTTAGCAGCAACAGACTTCCCGATGTTCAAGTTCAGGAAAGTGACTCGCGAAGATGGCGAGTGGAAAATTGTGGAAATTTAACAAAGTGAGGTCATTGTGGGAAATACTGAAAAAGTGGAAATAGCTGAGGTGAGAAAGATTAAGGATGCTACGCTAAATTTTCTTATGAATGAACATGATTATGATGGAATAGTTGTGCTTGGATTTAAGATCGATGGCGAAAACGCAAACTGCGCGATTCAGGCATTTGGAAAGAGTGAAAATGACAATAGCAAAAGAATGCAGAATATTGTCGAAAAAATCACCAATGCGATGACTGATTAGTAAATTCACAGCAACAGGCTTGCAGCGTTGCTGGTACGCTAAAGAGAAACGCCCCAAGATGTATAAGTTATCATCTTGGGGCGTTTGTTCGTTACAATCGATTTATACGCGATTGTCTGCGGTTTTGATTTTCTTGTTCAACTTGCTTCCGAAAGTGTCGAGCGTGATGCGATCGATCTCCTCCGGGTGCGATTCGTTGATATGATTAAGCACTCCACTGATCGTTGCAAATTGCTTCCCGCATGACTTACAAAAGTACGGGAGCGGTTCTTTAACATCAAGGCCGCTGATTGTGTAGGTCTGTCGATATCTATCAAATGAAAGTTTATTATTGTCCACCGAACCCTCCGGATTTAATCAAATAGATTATAGTGATTGCGGTGAGTATGCTCGGAAGTAATAACCAGAACATAATCACAGTCTTTCCCCATCGTTCCCGCCTTTTCCATCCGGGCGATCCTCGGATATAATCGAATCGATACATTATATTTTCACCTTTGCTTTGTATTCTGCTTCAAGCGCGAGTATCTCCTTCCACTTGTAAGGTCTCCTTGTCCCTGTTCCCTTGATCCATCTCCACATTGTCGATCTAGACACATCCAACCGATCAGCAAAAATGTCCTGTGCGCTTTTGGTGTCAACATCGTGATATTTTGCGATCCGATCAACAGTGTCGACTATCTTCTTTCTCCAGTTTATTGTCATATCAGTATCCCATCGATCCCGCGAAATGATCGCGCTGTGAACTTTTAACCTTTTCCCAAGCAGGGTAGACGTTGCTCTGATGATTTATCGCATCGAGACAATCAATCCGGCATTGTGATTCGTGATAACTTTCAAGCTTGCCATCACAATCAACTCCTCCTGTCATAGAATACCGCTCGATAACTCCCCACTCGCGATATATCCATGTCTCAGACTCTTCGCTCCATCCTTCATCTGTATAGAAGAAGCGGTAATGCTCCAGCGTTTGACCCGGCTCGATGGTCAGCGTGACAACATCCATATTAACAAAGTGGTTGAACCTTACATTAGGGAGATTGTTTCTCATTTCTGACCTCCATTTTTAAGACGTTAATTTATTAGCTTCCTAATTATCCCGCTTCACAGCCGCGACACTGATCATCAACGGGATATTCACCCGGGTGCCATCCGGGATCATCAGTTAGGAATTAAAAGTTGTAATCATAAAACTCGTATCTGCCGTGCGAGACTGATCCGAAACCCTTATGCTGTCCCTTCAATCTGAACCGCTTTTCGCTCGGTCTCCAAGTGCATTCGAATTTCTCACCTCCAAGATCCCTGGCGTAGTCATATTTGAGTTCGCTTTGGTTAGTGCAGTGTCCGGCAAACCCTCCTGATACGAATTCAGGATTGTTCCCCGGCTGATCCTTCAGCGTTGCTCTGTCCCGCTGAAGGATCAGTCTGGATTTCGATACGTCAATCACTGTGCATGCGACTGAATCAGATCCTCGCTGGATCGTTGCGCCTGCTCCTATCTTAAATGGCTGCGGGAGTGTGAACCTCGGTACGAAGCAATCTTTTAGCTTCCCTGTTTCGCGATCGATGTGGCAAGCGATACCTCTGACATCGTGATAAACATCTGATATGCTGTTAGATGTTACCATCGCGTCAAGATCGAGTTTGTGGTGATTCAGGTGGCAAGCTATAATATCCATTCTCAGCTTTGGGATATCAATGTCAATTTTAAGCTTCTTAAAAATTGGTTCTGATCTCTCGACGATCTGGTCGACCAGTTGATATTCTTTTTTACTTCCGTTCCAATCTATCATTTCCGACCCCTTTATTAAGTTGTGGTGTGTTTCCGGTTAGCGACTGATTGAATGTCATCTCGCGACCATTGGATGTGGTGATGACCTTTCTGAGTTGTGATGATGGATACCACAGCCCAATCGGGACACCATAAGGTCGAACATAATAAGATGTGTCCTCCTCACAGTAATTGTCAAAAGGTTCAGATCCTATTCTAATCCCACTTATTATTCCCTGTACAGGATCGATTGACATGTCCTCTTTTAGTGTCACAAATTCATAAAACGTGAATTTGGTTGTCATTTCATCTCCGATATTGTGATTTGTTTCGATACGATCCACTCGCGGTCAAACGGCTTCTTGCCATCCATATGATCTCGGAGCGCGGTCGATGTTAAGATGTGGTCCCGTGCAGTCATTACCAGCTCACGAGTTGGATGATGCTGGTCGCTGAATTCATACTGGAAACCCTCATCCGGGATCTCCAGTATAACGTCAACTCTGAATGATTGTTTGATCTTCATCAATTCTCCTCGACTTCAAGTTCAACCGTCTGTGAAATATCAAACACTGATGCCATTCTGAAAAATGTTTCGTCAGGTTCGTTCTGCTCTACTTTCTTCTTGCATGGGATAAAAATAGTCAAACCAGACTGACCCTTACTTACAACTCGTCCAGCGCGTAACCATTGTTTGAACCCTCCGACAACGGTGCTGGTTTCTCTCTGATATATTACCATAAGAGTGTTTTTCACGCTGAGTGCGTGTCCTTCAATCGTTACAATACCACCGTGCTTTTCAATCAATGCTGCGCGTTCTTCATCACTGAGTTGCTTGATCGTTGTTTGAAAGCTTCGGACTAACTGGCGTTTTTCTTCATTCATGATTGACCCCTATTTTTTTGCTTGAGATGTGTTATATCATGCTTCCTTTTAACTTTCTGTCTCGTAAAACGATTTTTAGAATTGCGACATGAAATTTGGTCATGTATTTGGTCGGGTGCAGAACGCAATCGCTCAAGTATCTTGTGCTTTGGCGTTTAGCTAATCTCATATAATACTGGTGGCTGGTTAATGATGTCTTCAAAATTAAGCCTCCTTGAAATATTCGAGCTTCATCAATTCAATAAAGCTTTCAGCTTTCTCTTCCAGCGTCTCCCCGGTTAACTGGTGGTCTGTTTTCCCGACGCGGTTGATGAGGCAGACTAAATGATCAAGATAATCCTCAATGCTCGCTCCCTTTTCGAAGTATGATTGAAATCGCATCTGCTCAATGATCTCAATCGCGGTGCCGACAAAGTAAGTGTCGCTATTTACAAGTTCGTGTTTTATTATCATAAGGTCTCCATCTCGACGGGCTTGCATTTTGATGCAATGATTACGTCCCTGCAAATCTCTATTGGATATCCCCAGCTCTGAATCCCTGACAATATTGTGTTAAGATATCCCAAGTCCGGTCGAGATTGCCATCGGTGTTGGTCTGTCATCTGGTATGCTATCGCATCGATGGTCACGCCATCCTCGGTCGTTACCGATACTGTTTTCCTGATATACAAATGTGGATATCCCTCAAATCGATCAAGCGATCTCAGATGATCCTCGGAAATTTCATAAAGCGCGCCATGAACCAAGTCTCCGCGACTCGGGCAGATGTCCGCGACTCCTTTGAATACGAGCGCGTGGTTGTGAAGCACTCCCCTGCATAATGCATTATGACCGGGGCATCGGTAATCCATCCCGTGGATGTCAAGATTTGCTCCGTAGGCAAAGTATATAATTTTATTTTCTGACATTTCGACTCCGTGTTAATTTAAAATTGAGTGTACATTAGTCCTGCGCCACAGTCGACCATCCATTCCAATCGCCTCATCTCGTTATGAGTCTCGTAATATTCTGTATCTCCAATCAGATCAAATATATGGTCTATGAGGTTTTTGTGTTTTTTAGCTTTGATGTTCTCGAGTATCCAGATCAGGTAATCAATATCAATCTTGGCAATATCATCCACCTTTCTGCCTTTGTATTTCCCAAAATCTAAGGTCATGTGATCAATCCTCTTTTGTGGATGTTTGAATGACTCTGAAGCTGATTATGTTTTTTATGCTCAATCCCCTCTGCACAAACCCTTTGCCAAAAAATCTCCTCTGGTAAATCTCGCCTTCTACGATCTTCATGGCGGGGATGTCATAAAAGGCATCTCCGAACATAAATGTTGCTTTGAATATGATATTATCGTCTGGCAGTTCGTTTCTTTTCATGATTCGACCCTGTTAAAAATTGTTTATCCCGGCTCTCTACCGGGCTTTTTTTAGCCTGCCCCGATCTCTCAGGGCAGGCGCGTTTCTGTTATTTTAGTGTCCGGTTTTCCATGCGCTGTTTCCCTGCAGGTATCTGGTCAGGTGGTAGCGGGCGGTTTTGAATTCGTCACCTTTAAGGTTGAGTGTTGATACCAGCCAGACTCTGAAGTTATACTTCGGGTTGTCGGTTACTATTTTTTTATGCGAGGCTGATTTGGCTGTTAATGCGCGTTCCGATAAGGCTAAGCAGAATTGTATGTATGCTTTTACTTTGCCAGCGTGAAGGGTTGAGTTGAAATACCTGAATTCTATCGTTCCGAGGTCGCGCCAGATATTGTTGAGGTTGAGTCCGTGATATCTTTCTCCGTTGTAGTGCGATACTCTTGAGTGGAAGTTTCCAAACCATGATTCGTTAAGGTTGTCCTTTGTGTGCGTTCTGGTTTTCGATACCTTCTCAATGAATTCTGTTTTCATGCTTCTGGTGTATCCGAGTCTCGCTCCGTGAGTTTTCAGTGCGTCGAAAATCAGCTCTTCGTTTTTATATACCATCTTGGCGAGTATTGCGATTGACTTGGGCGTGTGTGGCTCCCCGTCGATGTGGATGTGTATTCCGCATTGTGGTGGGGTTTTGGCTCCGGTTGCTTTTACGCTTCTTACTACCTTCTGGAGAAGCTCTATGTCTTCGTTATTCAGTATCGGGGTTACTATTTCCGATCCTTCGTATCCGTTCCGTCTTGGTATTGAGCTGTCGTTCATTACCTTCCATGCTCTGCCTTGCTGGTCTGTTATTATCGTGCTATTGTATCCGTCTCTGCTGTTCGTCATGGTGATATTACCCTGAAGGGCGCGTGATACGGCTTCTGCTATTGCTGAGCGTGATACGCCAGCCAGTTCAATCTCTACTCCAAAATTCTGGTTTCTCATGGTTCGACCCCTTTTTAATCCTGCGTTGTGTTTATGTTTGTTTATTTGCTTTCGGTCTGCGTCTGCGTTTGGTTCCCTTATTTGCCTGTGTCCTGCTTCAAATGTCCGTTTGCGTTTCTTTCTTGCTCCGGCTCTATGTCAATGTGCGTTAATCTTACTACACATAACATAACCAATTCGTGAGCAGAAACCAAGCAACTTGCGACAAACTTGCGACAAACTTGCGAAAAGTGTAGTTTTGTTTATTTTGTGCGAATACTTGACAATGAAGAAATTACGATATATATTGGAGGCGTGAACTGATTACGCCTTTTGAAAGATCGCAATTTTTACGGAAGTCAAATTTATATCCTGCCGGGGCATCGATGGTTTTCCATCCACTCAATCAGTTCACAGTGATTGTTGATGTCCCGGCTCGAGTATTTATGGAGGTGTCGCATGAGAATGAGTCCGATAACAGAGCTGATCCTTGAAAAGAAGCACGAGGAACTTTCCGATATTGAAAAGATCTGGATCTGTCTTGAGCAGGAGGGGTGGTGGTATGAGACGCAGAGAAGTGAATTTAACTGGAAATTTACATTCAAGGCAGGATCTGCAAATTATTATGTAAATATTGTGATGTCTAATGAGGTGATGGAGTCTCAGTCTGGATCATGGAGAATACCAGTATTGAGTCAGTTGATTTCAGATATTCACCTCGGTCAAGGGCCAGACGTTTTTTATGACAATCACGAGGAGAACATCAATAGCGTCATCGCGAAGCTGCCGAGGATAGTTTATTACTCGTATCTTAATAAAATCGGAACTGGTTGGTCAAGAACTGGGAGCAAGGCTGAGATAATCAAGCAATACACCGGAATCGATATTCGGACCAAGCACGATGCGCTCATTGAAGTGATATATGACGCGCTGACCAAACAGAAAACACAAAAGGAGTCAACCGTTGAACGCGAAACAAAGGATTGAGTGGCATATCCGGCACGCGGTAGAGAAATACTCAGCGGGACAGATGACTCAAGACGACGTTAATGAGGTTATTGAAGATATCATAGCAAACGGATCGCTCGAAATTGTGATGCTTCAGGAGCAATTAAAAAAATGCATCGACGAGGAATTCGATGCGCTGCATACTGTGACAGGGAATCAGGAGATTGGCGTGGGCGATCCTGAGCGCGACAAGAAAAATGCTTTTTTCGCGCCCGGGAGGTATTTCACGCCTGATGGAGATGTGGTTATTGAAGTAAATCACCAGTATCATTTCGCGCCAGTGGACACGAAAAACATCTTTCTTCAATTCGGAGATATCCTGAAAATCGAAGCGCGGTTGTCTTCAAGCGAGACAATTGCCATCGCGTCGATATTTGGGAAGCACTTGTATCTTGACATCGATATCATCTCAACGAATTTCACGATCGTTAGTCTCGATATGGTATCAGCAACAGACGAAGGCTGGATCGGACTGTCTCCAGATGTCGCAATTCCAAAGGTCAACCAGCCGATTATGTTGCGAAGCATCTACGGAAAAAGCATCATGGATGGTTTCTTCGCGAGCATAGGAGCAAAAAGTGGGGTGTTTTGCTTCAGAAAAAAACATGAGTCTGGTTATCATCGGCTCAATATTCATATGAATCCAATGGTGTTCTGTTGGAAGCCTAATGAATAAATGCCAACGGATGATCAATCGCATTCTCAGGCGGATCGGGTTGCTCGCTGAAGGATCGTTTTCTCCTTTGCCATGCTGGATTGTAGGACACGCGGACGAGTATATCGGATTCCCGCGAAACGATTATTTTAATCACGCATTTACTTACCGATGCCAGAGATGCGGAAGAAAAAAACTGTAATAACTTTACACAAATAACACAAAACCTTACACGAGAGAGGCTGAAATGAAGTTCGGTTTAACGCCACTTGGAAAGCGCGTCATCGTCAAACCAGTTGAGATGGATCTTAACCAGCACAGGTTGATCCAGATTCAAGAGCGGGTGAAACAAATACCGCAAACCGGGATTATAATGGCACTCGGTAAGCATCCCGAGGTCAGACGTACCCCGATCAAACCGGGTGACAAAGTTGTCTGGCGGAGGTACGGTGGAGGAACTCCAATAACGCACGATGGCGAGGATTATGTCATCGTGAAAATTAAAGAAGTGTATGCAAAATTGGTAGATCATGTGACAATTCATACGGAGCAGCGATGAAAAATCGCATGCCAGATATTAGTAGAAAAGAAATCACTGATTTTATAGTCAAACGATGTGGACATTTTGGGGATGGTCCAGTTGCTCAGGAGTTAAAGAATATCTTAAATGTCATAAAGTCAGGATATTTTAATACTGATCAAGGCGGGATGAGTGATGCTAGTCAAATAATTGATTACATAAGGGTGTTGATGGGATCATCGGAGCCAGTTGTCGCTGACGCATTGAGAGATATACTTTGTGTTTTTGATGAATCAGATATCGACCGCGATTTGCTGATGGATTATATTAAACAATTCTCGATTCTGATAACGAGACTCTGATTCGTAGAATTGAAGCGGGTGATTTCAGCATCCATTCAGTAAAAAGATCAAAAATAAAAACTCAACACTGTCAGTGGTTGAGGATGGATTGCCCCAGTGGTGGGGAAGAAAAAAAAGAGGGTCAAAATGTACTTAGTAATATTTGACGAAAGCTCGGTCAGTCAGCAGGAGCATTTCATGGACGAAAGCGGAAAGATCGAGGATTCCGAATCATACGAGAGCTGGCGCGACGGGTTGTTGTGGGTTTTTAGATTCAATGCAAAGCTTGGGGTGTTCGAGGAGTGGTATCATCCAAGCCATGAGCATTTGAACCATATTGATCCGAGTCAATGGGAGGTTGATGAACGTGGTCGGTTGTGGATTCCCTGCGGGTTGTATGTTCCGAGTAACGATCATGGTCATTGCTCTAAGACCGAGATGCAAAATAAGATTGTCCGGTTTTTAAGGAAAAAAGAAGAGACGCAGAAGTTTATAAGTGCTTCTGCTCAAGATGACTTTCCGAGTAATTTGTGAGTGAGGTCATGATAAACGCTGATAGCTACCAGATCATGCAGGGTGATTGCCGGGAGGTGACGAAATTGCTTCCCGGTGGGTCGGTGAATTTGATTGTTACTGATCCGCCATACAAGAAATACAAGACTAACCGGAGGAAGGATAAATCGCACAGGTTCTGCAAGCGGATCAAGGGCGATACCGACAAACAGCTTATTATCGATATCATGCCCGAACTAAACCGGGTGATGAAACTAAACTCTGCGATGTATATGTTCTGCTCGTGGGATCATGTGGATTTTTTCAAGCAGCAACTCGAGCGATTCTTCAAAATCAAGAACATGATAATCTGGAAAAAGAACTCGCATACTGCCGGAGACCTCTTCGGGGCTTTCGGATATCAGTACGAGATAATATTCCTTGTTCACAAAGGACGGACGCTCTATAATGGGAAGCGTCTGACCGATGTATGGGAGTTTGATCGGGTCGTGGGAAAAAAGCAGATTCACCAGAACCAGAAACCCGTCGACCTGCTGAAGCGGTGTATTGAGAAACACTCTGATGTCGGTGATATGGTATTCGATCCATTTGCCGGGTCCGGTAGCACTCTCGTGGCCGCGAAGAGTCTCGACCGTCGATGCATCGGGATAGAGATTGAGCAGGGTGATGTGAAAATTTGCAAAGAACGATTGTTAAATGAGTGACCACTGGCAAACCCCAAAAGATTTCTACGATAGGCTGGATAGGGAGTTTAGCTTCACACTGGATCCGTGTCCGCTTTCAGAGAATCCGATCGTTGATGGATTGACGCGATCGTGGGTGGATGAGATCGTGTTCTGTAATCCACCATATTCAGCAATCGACAAATGGATTGAAAAAGCTCGCTATGAATCACGGAAAAATAATGTTGTTGTAGTTATGCTTCTACCTGCAAACCGGACAGATCGCAAATGGTTTCATCGGTTTTGTATGGCTGCAGATGAGATAAGATTTGTTAATGGGCGAATCAATTTCGTGAGAAAAGGGGAACAACCGTCGAGGTCAAATCATCCAAGCATGCTGGTTATCTTTAACGGCAGTTCGCCAGAAAAGCTTAAAGTCTCATCCATGTGTGCCAAGACAGAAAAAAACGAGAGACTGAAGCTTTGATAGAGTGCCTTTGGCTGAATCAGGAATGTGTAAAACAATTGGAGAAAAAGAAATGAGTGTAGTTGACAAGAAGAAGTTGCTGGAGTGGGTGAAATCTCACGATTTTGATCAGTTCCCTGATGAGGATGATTGCAGGGTTATTGGATTAGGTAGCATCATATACGCAATCGAATCGGGCGAACTTGACCCAGAACCTGAACCGAACAAAGTGGCTGTTGTACACCAAGTTAAAGCTGAGACATTATGTTGTAGTTGTGAAAAGGGTAGAGGTATAATAGGTCTCACAGACGGCAATCACTACTTTGTGAAATGTAATTATTGCGACAGGGCGACGACATACTTTGACACAAAATCTGAAGCCATTTACGATTGGACTGAAAACAACCCCCGTGCCGATTGCGAGGAATAAAAAAAGGAGGAGTTGTGAGTAAGGAAATACCCGAATTAATAGCACACGTCGATTATCCATTTGGGGATAACCAAACATCTTCAGGGATTATAAGAGTAATCTTTGACGATGTTATTGGTGAGGATGATCGTGAGAATATAAAAAGTGAATTCAAGGAGTTTGTTGAAAATATCACGGGTGAAAATGTGTGCGTTGGATGGGAAAATGAGTGTTTTATGTGTGATGGGAGAGATGGGGAGCACAACTCTAATTGTTGTGAACACCCTGATTTTAATCCAGAGTTATGTATAGAGTCAGAGAAAAATAACATCCCTGAAAACAGGGAATAACCATAAACCAATGAGGTAACGCATGAGAAGATTGACCGTAGTATTCTGTTTGTTAATTATGATTGGAGTCGTCGGATGTTCGACAACTGATCCGATGAGCCCAACGGTAGACACTGGTATTGCCCGGGAAGCTGCACCATCTATCATCAAACCACAAGAAATTGATGTAGTGTACGATGGAGTAGCAAGGCTTGCGTGGTGGTGGCCAGTAGAAGACGAAATGGACGAAATTGAAACAGAACTTTTAGCCCTGATGGTGGAGACCCCGGGATTGGCCCCTATTGTGAAAGTTGATCCCCTATCTACTGGATCTGTTGTGATTCATTGGGTTTCTGGAGATCAAACTTATACATCATTAGATTGGAGTACAACAGGTGTAATCAGTGAGGATGAAACAATTAGGTCACCGGGGTTGGACAGTCTTGACGATATTGTGTTCTACAACATGGATCTGGAAGATTGTTACTACTTCGGTCCAGATCCAGAATAGGAGATTTATTTTCTGGACACAGTATTTCTTCAAACCCTTAAACTAAAGCAGTTTGTAGGATCTCCTCAGATCTTGCAAACTGCTTTTTCAGTTACCGCACTTGACAGAAGCCGAAATAATTTGTAAATTCAAAGTATCTAAACGTTTCGTCACTTTCCAAACCGTCAACAAAAACCGGAGTCAAATATACCTAATCCTAAAAACCGGATCAAGGCGTATCGTACCGTTAAAGCATCCGAACTTATCGACAACCCTCTAAACTGGCGCAAGCATCCCGCGAAGCAAAAGACCGCGATGAAATCCATCCTCGGCGAGATCGGGTATGCAGATGCCATCAAGGTCGTTGAGACTCCCAAAGGGCTGATGATTATCGACGGGCATCTTCGGAAGGAAGTGTCAGCCGAGACTGAAGTGCCGATTCTTGTATTAGACCTCACCCCAGCCGAGCAGGACCTGATGCTGGCAACGTTTGACCCGATAGGGAGCATGGCGACAACAGACGATGACTTATTGAAAGATCTTCTCGACAGTATAGATTCTGACAACAAAGATATTAATGATCTCATCGTGGATATTGCTCAGGACAACGATGTTATTGTCGGCATTTCATCGGGTGAGCAATCCAAAGATCCTGTCCCGCGCGTGGACAAAGCTGCCGAGCTGCAGGATACTTGGAAAACAGAATCCGGTCAGGTTTGGGAGATTGGGTCTGAATCCTGTAATGGATCGCATCGTATAATCTGTGGTGATTGCCGGGTTGATGCAGATGTTGATCTGTTAATGGCAGGCAAGAAAGCAGGGATGACTTTCACCGATCCTCCGTACAATGTCAATTACGGATCTGACACAAATCACCCATCTTGGAATAACACGCCGGGCAGGACAATCGAAAACGATAAAATGAGCAGCAAGGATTTTGCTGAATTCATAAGGCAGTCATTCCAGAGTGTAAAGCGCGTGTGTGATGGTGTTATCTACTCATTCGGTGCGCAGGGTGCAGATGGTCGAATAATGTTTACTGTCCTCGACAATATGTTCCACAACAGCGGGACCATTATATGGGTTAAAGATCGAATGGTTCTCGGACGAGGCAAATATCACACTAAATATGAGCCGTGCTGGTTTGGATGGAATAAGTCTGGATCAACGTTTACATCTGACCGGACGTTAACGAATGTGTGGGAGTGCAAAAGACCAAGTGTCAGCGAAATGCATCCCACAATCAAGCCTGTTGAATTAATTGAAATGGGAATCAGGCATAATCCAAAAGCAAAGAGCGTGTTAGATCCATTCATCGGCTCAGGCAGCACGATGGTCGCGTGTGAAAACAATTCTCGCATCTGTTACGGAATGGAGATCGACCCGAAATATGTTGCGGTGACTCTTCAACGAATGGCAGACATGGGATTAACCCCGGTGCTGACCAATGGCAAATAAAGATCGCAAATTCACCAAGAAGAACAAGGACAATCTCGTCAAGGCGATTGTCGCAGGGAATTACATCACGACCGCGTGCGAATATGCCGGGGTAAATCACAACACTTTTTACGATTGGGACAGGAAAGGGAAGCGAGCTGTCGAAGAATCCGAGCGAGACGGGACGCTGCTGAGCAAGCATCCTCTGTATAAATACGCAAGGTTTAACGAGATGATGCAAAAGGCAATTGCTGACTCCGAGGTCGGGTTGGTTGCACAGGTCCGCAAGGAAGCGAAAGGCGACTGGCGAGCTGCGATTGCGATGTTAGAGCGACGATTCCCTGCCCGATGGGGTAAGCAGGACACTCACAATGTGAATTTGAAATCCAATTACTCGGTGTCTGAGCCAGATCCACCGGAAGATGCTGAAGAGGATGGCTAATCAAGATATACATGTAAGCTTTGACGATTTAGCCAATGTCTCGAATGATAAGTATTACCCGTTATTCTGGAATAAGAAACCGTGGCTCGTGCTTATGGGTGGCGCGATGTCCGGGAAATCGGTGTTCGCTGCTGATAAGGTTGTCAAGCGGGTAATATGCGAGCCGAATCATAAGATTTTATGTCTGAGGAAGGTGGGCGCGACAATTCGCTACTCATCTTTTGCTCAGGTGCTGGATACTATACGACGATGGAACATGGAGACTCTGTTCTCGTATAACAAATCAGACATGACGATTACGTGTCTGTTGAATGACAATCAGATAATATTCTCCGGGCTGGATGACAGCGAAAAATTAAAATCTATTACGAACATCACCTCGATATGGGTTGAGGAAGCGACAGAGTTTTCAGCGCAGGATCTCGTCCAAGTCGACTTGAGACTTCGCGGAAGGACTAAATCATATAAGCAAATAATATTAACATTTAATCCGATATCTCGGATGCATCACCTGAAGAAGCGGTTCTTCGATAAGCATGATCCGAGATCGAAAGTACTTATAACAACATTTCTCGATAATAAATTTCTTGATCAGTCAGATATTGACAAGATTAATGACCTGAAACATCGAGATATTGAGTATTATGAGATTTATGGTCTGGCTCAGTGGGGTGATTTAACCGGGATCATCTATGCACCTCCGACCTTACTGGCAAGCTATCCAGACTCGTTTGATGAGATCATATATGGGCTTGATTTCAACTATTCATTACCGATGGGATTGTGCAGGTATGGGCTGAAAGATGGGGCTGTTTACGTGGAGCAATTGGTATATCGACCCGGTTTAACCACAAAAGATTTAATTGATATGTTCCCATCGTTTGGAATTAAGTCTACCGAACCCATATATTGCGATAGTGCAGAGCCGGACCGAATTGAAACGATTTACAGAGCCGGATATAATGCGCATCCGGCAAACAAGGGTCCGGGATCTGTCAGGGCTGGCATTGACTTCGTTAAGACATTAGAGATCTATTCCCATGAAAGTAACATTGATTACAACAATGAGAAAGAGACCTACAAGTGGAAAGTCGACAAAAACAAAAATCCGCTGGATGAACCATTGAAAGAACACGATCATTTAATGGACGGTGAGAGATACGCGTTATGGACCCATCTCGGCAAACCGCGCCAGAAGGCTTTCATATCATGAGTTTTTGGTCTTGGTTGGGCAAAAAAATCATCGAAGAAAAGGTGTCCGCTTCTTCGCGAGGTTCATCGGACATGTACTTCCCATCATCTCCGGGAAGCCAGATCGAACCAGTTAATTACTCGAGTGTATCCAAACAGGCATATATGACTAATGTGCTGGTCAAGATCTGCATCGATGCCATCACTAATATATTCGTCGAGGGAAAACTCAGAGTCTATTCAAAAACCGATAATCAAGAGCTTCCGGATCACCAACTTCAAAACATCCTTAATGCCCCGAATGAATTCTCAACTCGCTATGAATTTTGGCGGGACTTTCTTTCTTATGGGCTGATCGCTGGAAATAAATATATTGAGAAGGTACGGTCGAGGGCGGGGAAGGTTGCGGAACTGTGGACTTTGAGACCGGATCGTGTAACGATAAAAACTTTAGATAGTGGGTTTATCAGTCACTATATTTACAAAGCGGGTCAGCGGACGCGAGATATACCGACAGAAAACATGATTCATTCCAAAACGTTTCATCCATTGGATGATTATTTCGGGATGTCTCCGGTCGAGCCGGGTTTTCATGAAGTGGATACAGATAATATTTCAACAGAATTTGTGCGGGTAGTCCTCGAGAATAAAGGTGTCGGACCCGGAACGATGGTTGAAGTGCCAGCGCGTGTCGGTGAGCTGACAGAGGATGAAATTACCCGGTTGAGAGCGCAGTGGTCAGCAAGGTTTGGTCAGGAGTCTCGCGGCAAGGTTGGATTTGTCGCTGAAGGAATGAAGGTCAGCTCTTTCGGTTTCAATATGCAAGAGCTTGAAATGAGCGAGTTGACAAATAAACTCGAGTCTCGTATCTGCGGGATGTTTCATGTCCCTCCCGGAACTGTGTTCGCGATGGTTGGATTGAAGTACAATACTTTTAATAATGCGAAGGAAGCCAGACGCGCTTTATATGAGGATGGTGTTGAGCCGATATACCGCGAGCTGGAGGATTTGCTGAATCAGCATCTCGTCCCGGATTTTGATGAAAATATATATCTGAAATACGACACCTCCGATGTCACCGCGCTTGCTGAACAGCGCAAAACGATCCGAACCGAAGCTCGCGAAAACTTCACATCCGGAATTATGACACTAAATGAAGCACGGACTGTTCAAGGTCTTGATCCTACAAAGAACGGTGATGCGTTCGTAAGGCCAATGAACCTCGTTCTCGTCCCGGCTGATGCTGTTGATTCCACTGCCAATCAACTTGTCAGTGCATATGCGCGAAAATTCAAAGCAAGCGGAGTGAGTGCAATCTCCGATGTGGTCGGTCGACGCAATGCTGCCGAAGCGTGGAAAGGTAAGATCGAATCCGCGATGATCGATGAGTTCAATAGTGAAAAAGCAGATGTCACGAAGCTCGCGAGTGAAGTCGGGAAGCTCAGGAAAAAGGCTGATAGTATAGATGAAATTGATAAGGTCCTCATAAAAGAGCTTGAGGGTCGCATCGATGGCTTATATGATGATTGGATCGAGGGAACGATTAAAAACCTGACTCCGGTACTCGGTGGGGTACTGGACGAAGCTGCAACTCTGGCTGCTGCCGAGCTTGGAACTGTCTTTGATATAACAAACGCAACACAGCAAAAATTCGTTGATGATTACGGGTTTAAATTCGCAAGAAAAATCACTGATACGTCCGATGAAGTGATTCGGAGATTAATCAAGGATGCGCTGGATAGTGATATATCATACAATGATCTGGTCAAGAAATTAAAAGCTCAGTTTGATGAATGGGTCGGGAAAGGACTGACAAAGAAAATCGCATTTCGCGCCGATATGGTGGCTCGTACCGAAACAATAAGAGCTGTCAATCAAGGCGCGTTACAAGCTTATAAGAATGACGGGATCGAGGAGGTGGAGTGGGATGCTGCGGGAGATGCTTGCCCGTATTGCACCACACTTGATGGGAAGTCAGTACCAACCGGAGACAACTTCATCGACTTAAATGCAGAGCTGGTCCCTGATCCTGTTGAAAAGGTAGTTGATGGAGTGGTGACAGAGGTTCCCGCGGGAGTGCCACCGCTCAAGGCTAATTACGAAGCGATCAATGCACCTCCAGCACATCCGAATTGTAGATGTGTCTTGAAACCTAAACTTTAAGAGAGGAAATTCTCATGTCGGAACGAATATTTTTTCCATTCGAGATCAAAGCTAAGGGTCGAAGCGGAGAGCTTGGAGAAAACATGATCGCTGGTCATGGATCAGCATTTGATAATGTTGATTCGTATGGTGATGTCGTGAAGAAGGGCGCGTTTAAGAAAACTATCCGCGAGCGTGTGAATAAAGGGAAAGTCAAGTTGATGGATTCGCACGGGTGGAACATCTCTCGACTGTTGGGATCGATTACATTTGCGGAAGAAGACGAAAAAGGATTGTATTTTGAGGGATTATTCTCAGAGGTTCAGTCTGCTCAGGATGTGCGACAAAAGATAATGGAAGGACATGTCGCTGAGTTGTCGATCGGATACACCACCATCAAAGAGCATTACGGTGATCTGAAAAAGAATGAAAACCCTAATTACAGATACCTTGATGAGGTGAAGCTATATGAGATCTCGCCTGTTGTATTCGCTGCCAATGAGGATGCTGAGATTACTGCAATAAAATCGGCTGTTCCCTTTTTCGAGCTACCGATCGCGGATGTCAAAACTTCATGGGACCCTATTAGTGCAGAGGGACGTGTCCGCGAGTGGGCTGGTGCTGATGAAAAGCCGAACGCAAATTATCGCAAAGCATTCATCCTGTACGACTCAAATGATCCTCTGAATTTCGTGGCACATAAATTCCAGATCGCAGATGTTGTTGATGGAAAGCTGATGATTATCCCGGAAGCGATCAAGGCGGTGGCCACTGATATCTCAGCATATCACGAGAACAGACCTGAGCTTTCAATCAAGCATGAGATGGCTGTTAAGGAAAAGATTGATTTTTATTCAGGAAAGATGGGTGATTGGTTTACTCCATCGTGGGACATGAAAGGATACGATCTGATCGTTGAGATCGGGAAAACCGTATCACCGGACCAAAAGAAAATTATCGATGCGTGTAAGGGGTTGATTGAATCAGATCCCGAGCATAAATCGGAAATCATAAAAGCATTATCTGACGGAGCCGAGCCGGATCATCACGATTCACTCACTAATGATGATAATCAAATCGATGAATCTGTTGAAAACACAAACAGATTATTGACCAGAGCCAGTTTAAGTCTGGCTGAAAATCATTTAGGAGTGATTAACTAATGGACAAGTTCCAGAAAATGATTGAAGATCTGCAATTAAAGCAGAGAACATTGTTCGAGAAGGGACGGGACGCACTCGGGGAAGGGGGCACCATCACTGTCGAAGATCGAGCAAAGGCTGATGGATATCTTGCAGAATCGGTGCAAATTGGCGATAGCGTCAAGAAACTGATCGATGCGAAAGCAGGGCAAGATCTTACCGATAAATTCATGGATGAACCAGTTCGCGAATTCATCGCTGATCCTTCAGAAACGAAATACAACGGTGAGATGCTTGAGGGTGAATTAAAACTCGCGAAGAAAGCTCTCGAGAAGTATTTCCGCGCACCGAATGCAGACGCATTCAGGCAGTCAGCAACAGCGGAAGAGTACAAAACCATGTCCCGGTTGACTGATCCGGCTGGTGGTTATTTTGTTCATCCTGAGTTTTCAACCAGCATCATCACCAAATTGCGTGATCGTGTATGGATTCGACAACTTGCGGATCTGTATACAATCGGATCAGCACAATTGAAGCTTCCAGTATGGGATCGCACCTATACTCTTCCTGCCGTCGCGGAGAAAGGGACGATTGCTGTTCAGTCAGCGGATACCGCGGGTCAAAAGACATTTACCCCGCATAAAAGATCTACGATTCTCCAGATTACACAGGAGCTTCTTGAGGATTCATTCTTCGATGTCGAGGCCAAGTTGCGCGAGATGGTTATTGAGCAAATTGCTGAGATTGAAGAACCATTATTCATTGAGGGTACCGGGGCAGGAGAACCTACTGGCATTTTGAATGCAACTGGAATCACCGCGCTTGATATCTTAACATCCGGATCAGGCGATATGGTTCCTGAAGACATTGTTAAGGTTCCTATGCAACTCACAGCTGCATATCGCAGAAACAAAGCAACCGTTCGGTGGGGAATACCGAGGGCGCAATTGCTGAAAATCATGCTGATGCGATCCAATGATGATGGCGCGAATACTGGTGAATTCATGTGGAACCCCAATTTCGCAACGGGCAAACCCGCAGAGCTTCAGGGCTACGTTGTCGAAGAAACCGAATTTATGACTGCTGCCTCTCAAGATGGCGATCCGCTGTTGTTCTTCGGTGATCTTCGCAAGTATGCCATCGTTGATCATGGCGGAATCTCTGTCCAGAAATTGATTGAGCTATATATACTCAATGAAATGGTTGGGCTGAAGTTCACCAAGCGGATGGATGCTGGCGTGACTGACGTAAATGGATTCGTGAGACTCAATCGTACATAGAAATATTGTTCGATTTGATCTAGAACCAATTTGCAGGAGCGGGTCGATCCTTCTCCTGCAAATTGAAACTTGAGGTATTTTATGGGCTTACGAAGATTAACAAAAACCGTCGCGCCCGGTGGACGTGTCGAGCAATCGCTCATTCCTGCCGTTTATGCAGGTAATGGTGACTCAACTGATTCGTCAACTCTTGATCTCGATGGATGGGCTGGTGGACTTTTTGTCATAGAAGTTGGAAACTCTGGTGATACGCTGGCTGCTGGTCTTGCAATAACATTAGTCCTTGAGCATTCGGACACTGATACTGCCGGAGCTGCGGTTGACTCAAACGACTTAGTCGTGAATGATTTTGTCACTGAGGCAACTGGAGTGATCGCGCTAATTAATGCACCTGCGGAAGATTCAGCGGTGTTCACTGTCGAATACAAAGCGAATCATCCAAACGCAAAGCGTTACATTAATATCAGGATGGATCGAACCGGAAATCATGCAAATGGTACTCCTGTATCAATAACGGGGATAAAACTCCATCCGATGCGGTCAAACGCTGACGGATATTAAAAACATTCTTCAGTGATGTGTGAAACAAATTTTACTTTACATTAAAAGAGGACAATAATTATGTTCAACGACCCATTGAACAATCAAAAAATCCAGATATCCCTTGCGCCCATTGTTCTGTCTGCGAGTGGGGCTCCCGTATCAATGGACAAGAAGGGTGCCGAGGCAACTGTTCACTCGGTGGCTGTTGGTGTGCTTGCGAATCCAGATGCATCGGATCATTTTCAAATCATTCTGCACGACTCGGATGATGATTCAACATTTGCTGCTGTCACTGATGTGAGTCAAGTGATTTTCAAGGTTGGAAACACAATCACGACTCCTGAAGCAATCGCTTCCGGGATCATGAAAAATCTTGACGATGCCGGAGACGCGGGTGAGGTTTATACCGTAGCTTATGTAGGGAATAAGCGGTACTCAAAGATCGTTCTGACAGAGGTTGTGTCGGCTGATGACGCAACTGCTGCGATTGGCGTTGTTTCTTACAATACCAATCTGACGAACGCTGGTGGGTCTGGCGTGATCGGAACCTAAGACGAGATTTATTAGTGCAACGGGAATTTCGCTAATAATAAAAGGATTTGCAGGAGTGGATTAAATCTCCTCCTGCAAATCTCAACTTGAGGTAATTATGGGACAAGACAGAAAGATCAAAATGTTGTGTACTTATACAACGGCTTCCGGGTTATATCAGTCAGGAAGAGTATATTCCGGGTCAGAGATGCCGAAAATTGTAGCTGATCGGTTCCTCAGGCTTGGTGTGGCTGAGGAGTTGATGATTAGACCCTCTGAGAACAAAATGGTCGTTCCTCCGGAGAAGAAGGCTGCCGACAAGAAAAACGATGCTGCTAAAGCGAAAAAAGAGGCTGCTAAAGCGAAAAAAGAGGCTGCAAAGGTTCACCTCGTTACCGCTACGCCCGAGAAACCAAAGGATGATCCTCCAAAGACAGATGATGATGAAGATCTCAAACCGAAACGGCTAATCAACAATGGCTGATGATCTGGTCACTACTGCCGAGGTGAAGGTTTATCTTGGTATCTCGGTCAGCACATACGATGCTCTAATTGCTGCGCTCATTGGGTACGTCACAGGAGCGATCGAGACTTATTGCGGTCGAACGTGGACCCTTGGAGAGGTGATTGATTATCTTGATGGCGGTCGCGAGTATCTAATAGCAAAGACCATCCCTATTAGTGATGTGTTCGAAATATTAGATCTGTTTTCCGAGGGAGAGGATCTGGTAGGTGATGAGCTGGTCGCAAACGGTGGCTTTGCTTCTGATTCTGATTGGACAAAGGGCGCGGGATGGTCAATCGCTGGAGGTGTAGCGGTCGCGACAACATCAACTGCAAGCCTGACTCAATCGGGAATACTGACACTCGGAAGCATTTTCAAGGTCGTTTATACTATTTCCGGATACTCTGGTGGAACAATAACAGCAAAGCTCGGAACAACGGCACTGACTACGCGACAAGCGGATGGTGAATTTACAGAAACCGGAAGATGCCTCGGAAACAAGGATTTCTCATTCGATGCGCTAACATCGCTGACTGCTAATGTCGATCTCGTATCTGTGAAAAAACTTGACTTCACATTTGAACCAGCAACAGGATTGATCTATCCTACGTGGGACGCGACAACATTACAGACACCACTTCTTGATCGGATGTGCTGGTCTCCCGGGAAGCGTCGATTCAAAGTAACTTATAACGGTGGCACTAATACTGCACCCGCTGACGTTAAACTGGCAGCGATTCAATCAGTCGCGGATTTATACCTTCATCGCGATCAGTCGTTACAGGCAGAGAAAATAGGGGATTACTCCTATACTCGAGGGAAGTCGGTATCGGCAGCGGATGAAGCGTTGACTCCTGCTGCAATATCATTGCTGAGCAAATACCGGGTGATTGCGATATGATCCCTGCTGGATTAATGAATCGTACCGTAACGATCAAGCGAAAATCCCGGACTAAAGATGGTCAGGGCGGTTTTACTTTTGCATGGGCCACATCATCGACAGTGCAGGGTCGGATCAGGCCAGCAAAATCCGGAGAGCGAGTTGTCGCTGGTAGAGAACAAGCTCAAATTACTCACGTAGCATATTTTGATCCCGGAACAGATGTTCAATTCGGTGATCAGCTAGTTTCATCCGCGCCAACAGCGTTGACCGTTTATGTTGTCGGAGTGAGAGAACCGGGCGGGATCAATCATCACTTCGAAGTCGATTGTAACAATGAGCAACTCGAGCCATGAGTTATGAGTCTAACCAAAAAAATCTCATGAAAGCAGTAAATAGGTTACTCGAGCGGAATATGATCAGAGCCACAGCACATGCACAAGGGGAAATTGTGGATCTGATCAGCCGTTCCCAACCTACAAAACGTAGTGGTCAGAAAATGAGAGGACTGTCACCATCCAGACCGGGTCAGCCTCCAAAGGTTATTGCAGGACTGCTTCGGAATAATGTGAGCTATCAGGTTAAACGCAATATAAACGGAGTGAGCGGATTCGTCGGAATACGAAAAGGTGTTGCTGATGGTTACGGACTTTATTTAGAGCTTGGTACTTCAAAAATGGAACCCCGTCCTTATATCAGGCGGGTGGTGATTGGGGATAGAAAGATAATATTGCGAATCATCGCAACAGGGAAACGAATATGAGTGTTTTTACTACTGGCATTTACAACAGGTTGAATAATGATGCGACACTCACATCATTGCTTGCTGATTATAGTGATGATGTCCCGAATGCCGGGCATGCTATTTTTACAATTGAACCGATACCGGGTGATGCAATTTACCCATATATTATAATTTCAAAGGTGTCCGACACTTCGGACGATACTAAGCAGACTCGAGGGCGCGCAATAACGTGGGATATCCGCTGTTATACGTTACGAACCGGAAGCATGGTTGGTGTTGAAGCGATCGCAGAGCGAGTCAGAACTTTATTACACAGATTTTCTTTAGTAGTGACAGGATACACAACCATCGTGGCGGAGGCATCGGGTCCATTCCCTGCTCCTGTCGAGGATGGAGTTTATGGATTAATCGTAACATGTAGTTTTAGAATGGAGGCAGATTAAATGGCTGCAACAATATTGACTGTTCTTGATCTCGATGAAAGCGGGGTTGAACCCGCATACACGGCTGCAACGGTTACTGAAGGTGATCAGTTCGCTAATGATGACCGGACGTTTGTTCATATCAAAAACGGGAGTGGTGGTTCGATAGACGCTGTAATTCAGGCTTCGGAATCGAGCGTGTTCATGAAGGGATTTGGTGACATCTTGCTTCCTGACGTTACCATCGCTATTCCAGCGGGTGAGGAGCGGATGTTTCAATGTCCACCAGCAAGATTTAATAGCAGTGGAAAGTGCACTATCATATGCTCATCGGTCACAACAGTGACTATGGCAGCATTTAAGATGACAAAAGTTTAGGAGAAATCGTGGCAGGAGTAAACGGATCGACAATTACCATCACCGTCGGTGGAGTAGCTGTTGCATCACAGCGGGATGTGTCTGTTGATGATGCTCTCGCATTCATTGACACTTCAACGAAAGATGCGCGACATGAGGACGGTCTTGGTGGACGTACCTCTGGAACGGTGACGCTGGATGCGTTATATATTTATGACGATGCTGCACAACTTGCGGTACAATCAGCAAGGGAAAACGGCACAGAGGTCACATTGGTCAGGACTGATGCTGTGGGTACAAACTACACGGCCACAGCTTTGTGTACTGGTCTCACCGTTAATGCACCAGATCAAGATGTGGTGACGTGGAATGCAACATTCCAAAAAACTTCAGAGTGGGCTTAATGGAAACTAAACATCGGGCAGTTGTTCAGTTAGGTAATTTGAAAATGCGGTTCGATCTCGACAAGCTTGCACAACTTGAGGAAGAACTTGAGATTGAGTCATATGTTCAGGTTTTTCAGAAAGCAGGAAGCGTCAGGTCTATAAGGAAAATCGTCGCGATTGGATGCGGTGTCACCGAGGATGAGGTTAATGACATTGATGTTCCGATCAACGAAATGATCGGTCAGGTATCGCTTGCATTATCTCGAGCAATATTCGGAGCAGACGAACCTCCGAAAGTCGACGATAAAAAGGATGATACCAAACTCCCTTAGATGCCTCCGGTGAATCCGGAGGCACAGGTTGGGATGATATAATTCGCGAGGGGTTGTTAGTCGGGTTGGGAATTGATCAAATCTGGTCATTGACTCCTCATGAATTGAGAATGGTGATAGAATCCTATTATGAGCGTGGGCGCAAAGAGCGTATTCATCTTGCTTGGTTGACTTCCAGCCTTATGAGGCAGAAAAAGATTCCAGAACTTGATAAGCTCATCAATAAACCAAAACCATTGACAAAAGAGGACACCGAAACGTTGATAGACGCTGGCAAAAAAGCAGAGCAAATTTTGAGGGATCTCAATGCCTAATAATTTACCAGCATTAGGAAAAACTAAGGTTGAGATCGATGCCCCGACAAAAGGGTTGGCTCGTGACTTTAAGCGAGCTGAGAGCTTAACTAAAAAATCTACTGATCGGATGACCAGCCTCTTTAAAGCAGCGGGTGCGACGATCATTGCTGTTGGTGCGCTTAATTTTGCGAAGAAAGCGATCTCTGTATTCGAAACTCAAGAGCAAGCCGTTCGACAATTAAACGCAGCTCTTGAATCAACCGGATATGTCGCTGGTGAAACATCCCGCGAGTTACAAGATATGGCAACTCATCTTCAGTCAGTAACCACCTTCGGGGATGAGGCTACAATTGGAATGCAAGCACTTCTGCTAACTTTCAAGAATATCAAAAGCGATGTTTTTGAAAGGACAACAGAGGCAATCCTTGATTTATCTACTGCAATGAATCAGGGATTAAAAGAAAGTGCAATCCAGTTAGGCAAAGCTCTTAATGATCCCGTTACTGGTATATCTGCGATGACTCGAGTCGGGATTACGTTTAGCAAAGAGCAAAAGAAAATGATTAAATTCTTTGCTGAGACGAATCAGATGTCTAAAGCTCAAAGTGTGATACTTGGCGAGCTTGAAAGTCAATTCGGTGGATCTGCCAGAGCAATGCGAGAAACATTTGGAGGGAAGCGTCAAGCGTTGCTTAATACGTTTGGCGATACAATGGAGTTGGTCGGTGGGTATATTGCTGGATCATTCTCAACGAGCGTTTCTGGTTTGTCGGATTTATTCGAGAATCTCAACGAGAGGCTCGATGCGAGTGTTAATAAACTTAGTAACTGGAAAAACGCTGTCGCTGAAGCTGTTGCCATCCTTCCTCCGATAACTAATGAAGTTTACGACTTGTCTGCTGCCATCGCTGAAGAGTCTAAAATGGCTGATAAGTCAATCAAAATTCATGGCGGGGTTGACGAGGCACTGGCTAAATTGGATTCTGGATTTATTGATGCTTCAGAATCGATAAGGATCTATGATTCTGCCGTTGGTGATGCTATTGGTGTATCGGGTGGACTCGAAGAAAAGCTCAATGAAGCTGGAAAAGCAATTGATGATATAAAGAAAAAAGGTGATGATTTCTCGCTTGAGGACACGTTTGTTGTCCCGAAGATAAAAGACTTCACAGGAATATTTGCATTCAAGAATCTCGACAATGCACCGGAACAACTCAGACCTCTTAATGATGCACTCACTATTATTTCTAATCAGGTAGATGATATCGGGGAAAGAAGTATTGTAACTTTTCAATCGATGCTCTCTTTCGGTGTTCAGGCTGCCAATTCATTATCAAGCGTTTTCGCTGGATGGGCCACCGGAACGATTAAGTCATTCGATGAGGTCTTAAAGTCATTCGGATCAATGTTAGCTCAAATGGTTGCTGATTTGATTGCGAAATATGCTATCTTTGCAGCTATCAGTCTAATCTTTGGTGGTGGCGCACCGATCGCGCTTGCGTTAGGATCTCAATCAGGGTTTTCTCCTCTTAACACAGATCGAAGGTTTAGTACAGGGAATAGATTTTCTGATGCTGGATTGGGCGGAGATAGTGGATCGCAACAGACTGGATTCGGTGGGTCCGAAAGTATCTCCCCTAACATCAATGTTGATCAGCCATCCATCAATGTCACTATTGACGGGTATCAGCTTAGAACATATATTCAATCCGAGGATGCTTTCGATTCAAGGAACCAAGCCTGATGCGTCCGCAGATATATAAATCAGGTGAGTGGCGAAATATGTCGTACTCTCCCGGTCAATCTCCGATCGTAGTCAATCAGGTTGAAAATCAACTTCGCTTATTTGAATTTCAGGCATCTAAAGCGACTCTGAGAATTGACACGAATACAGAGCCGAGATTCAGGGCTGAGGGTGATTGGGAAATCACACGGGGAGATGCGGTAAGGATCTATTCTGGTGATGTGAGGATATTTGAAGGGATTGTAGATCGCGATATCAGCCACGATGAAAAAAGTGGCACGATCTCCTTCCGCGCTTCAGGATGGATTGCGGAAATTAATCAATTACTCGCAGGTAGAATCATCGACGGTACGGAGGGTGAGTCGCTGTATCGGTACCAGAAGGAGGAGAATCTTTTAGATGATCTCGACACTGAGGATGTTGATGAGTCGGATCTGGAATATGAATATATAGCGACTCCGGGCATATACGAGAACGATTGGAACGATGATTTGCCGAGACGGACCGGATATAATAAAGCATCAATATTTGATACGAGATCTTTGTTTTCTGATGGAATATTTCAGTCTGAAAACAATGGATCGACCGGATTTGAACTCCTATTGCGCGGATCATCTTTCAGCAATTCTGTTTATCGCAAGATAATGCATGATGGGAAAAAGACAGGTACATTGTTTAATGTAAATTTGACGGATGTCATCTCAGAACTATTGACACAGATCAACATTACCAAGCCGGGATACTCTATTGGATCTATCGATCTCGGTACCATCACGAGTGAGTTTGCGGTAGCGATACCGCTCGACGATCGACAGATGCGTTATGCTCATTTTATTCCAATGGATATCGGTGAAAGTACAGAATTATTTTCATTACTCTGGAGTTATGAGGACGGGGTTCAGAACTCGACTCCCACATCAATTAAGATTGCTTATCTCGGTCGGGTTGTGTCTCAGTTTGATATCGAGGATATTGAGAGATTAGAGTTCACTGGTGATGTTTACGATTATTCCGGGATCAATGAAGAGCAACTCGGACGATTCTGGTCAAATCGGGTTTTTAGTATCGAAGATCGCATTATCATTCTCCAGATGTGGTCGACTAGAGGGCAAACAGGTAACACATACGATCTGAGGTATCAGGTTCAGTGGTATGTATATGATCCAGTAACGGGTGATTTGTCTGATCGGTATGATCAATCAGATACCGAATCGCGAAATCTGATCTTTGGAGAGTATCCTAGTGCTGATCTATATAAATCAGTCACGTTCCCGAGATCCAGTAGAGATCCAAACGGAGATTTGATTCCTTATTCAGAAGGTTATTTTCCTGTGGTTTCTCCACAAACTGACCACTTTCCTCAAGATGAATATATTACGTATCAGGATGCAAACGGGATATATAGTTTAAGAAACAGGAAAGTAATTTTCACGGGATCGATCGTCATTGAGGAGATATCGTTTGAATTCCTGAATACGAGAATTACAAAGATATTGGTTGAGATCTGTAAGCTCACTAATTCGGTTTTCTATATTGACGATGACAAGAAAATCAACATTGTTTCCCGGGATTTCTTTAACAATGTCGCGGTGAAAACGATTACAGATATTGAATCATTCTCAAGGAAAGTGAAAGATAACTACGGAAATGAATCTCCTGTTGTTAGATCTGAGATCATAGCAAATGAAGCATTTAATACAATGCTTGAAAATTACTATATTAATTCGTACTTTGCAGAGAAAGAGGATCAGTGGGAGATCGTGGCTGACCGTAACACAAATAATGTCTCCATCAATTTACTTGATAGAGTCACTTGGGGCGGGATATCGGGTGAACCTGCTATCGTGAGGAGTGTACAAGTGAGAGAGAGTAATGTGATTATTAGCGTGACTCGATCGAGGGCTTCATAGTGGCATATCCGAATTATGCTTTAGGTGGCGCAGGACAAATCCAGTTTCATCATGCTTGGTGGGCTGGTAATTATGAATTTCCTCATCCTGCTACGATAGACCTGACCTTTCGCGCAGAAAGATTTGATGGTGGGCCAACATCAAAAACAGTGATTGAGTGGGATGAAAATGGAAATATGAAGAATCGCGTAATCAATACTCAGGATGGATGGAGACCAATTCTCACTTTGGGGTGGGGTCACATCGATGCTGATGTTGCAAATCGATTGCGAGCTTTTATCAGCGTTTGCAATTTATCAACACTTCCGTTAAGGATACAGCCTCATGATGATGTCGAAGATGTTTATAATATGATTTATGATACTTCCGCTGAGTTGAGGTTCGGATCTCCCGGTAATATGTATCTCGGGCATGCCCCTTCTGTGAGATTTATTGGGGTTGAATTGGTGACTGATATCTCAGGGGCGATCGGATCGGGTACGGCTCTTGCTGATGCAATTTATCCGTTAATTTTCTAAGGAATATACGATGGCTACCAATGTAAAAAAGATATTCAGTTCAACAGAGCTAACGGGTTACGCTGTTCACTTATTCAGGTCGAGCGAGGCATGGCTTGATGATGTCCCGAATCATGTCGTTGGCGCATTCTCTGTAAATCAGTACGGTTTTACATACGACATTGATGACACAAACATATGGGACCCAACGGTAATATATAAAATAGTCAAATCTTCTGATGGTGGCACAACAGAAACCATCATTCAAGACAATTTGATGCTTGCTGATATTAAAACAGCAACGGATCTCGAGACTCACATCGCTGACACAACGACTCATGGATCTGCTACTGCGCTCGTTGGCGTTGATGAGACACAGACATTGACAGCAAAAGTAATCAATGCCCCGGACAACACGATCCAGAATCTTGATGGGTCTAATCACAAAGCAGACACATCCGGTAATGAGCATCCTGCAATGATGGTCAAGCCCGGATCTGATGATACTGTATTTCATATAGTCACGTCGACAACGACCGTATTGAGTATTCAGGCTGCTAATGCTGCCAAGAGCGCGAACCGGATATTCAGATTCATCGCGGGATCTATTGACATTCAAGATAAAGATGGCAATGATATCGTCATCACAGGACTCGCTGCAGCAACATTGACAAAAGAAGCTGTGCGATTTGACGAATTTGATGCTCTTAATACTCGCGTAACGAACCTTGAGGGCGGAGGTACATTCACTGGATCTCCGGTTGTAAGTGGAAGTGTGACGATACAGCGACAGATCAGAGGTGTAAATAGGATCGTTTCAACAAGACTCCGACTCGGTTTTGAGATGGATGTCACGAATCAAGGCAACCCTACTCGTTGGGAAATATTCAGCGGTGAAAGTCAGCCGAATGTTTCTGTTGGATCAATAACCGCTGCCGAGTTGGATTATCTGCGCGACAATTATAACCGGATATTGATAAGAAGCGGTGAGGGAAATGCCTTTGATTTCGAGACTGTATCGGATCTTTACTTTGTGTTTGTTGCTGTTGATGATAGCAACGTCAAGTATTCAAGTGATCCAGTATTCTCAAACATTTGGGGTCAAGGTCAAATCCCTCCAGATAGAGATGATCTTGGTGATGAGCTGGTTCAATACGAAACTCTTTCAAATCCATCTTATCAAGCGGGAACGGCTGACGATGCTGTGGCTGCCGAGTTTAGTGCTGCTGATTTTAAGCAAAGCGATGTAACTCCAATTGTAAAAAAACGGATTATGTACAAGCATCGAACCGGATATCAAACACTTATTATAACGTGTGCGATAAAAATTGATGCTGACACTGGATATGTGAAGGGATCTCTTACCACCAGAGGCGGGTCCGAGGTGTCCGGGAAAAACGCAACTGGATCAACAACAAACGCAAGTTACGAGGATGTTGTGCTTGAAATTGATGTTTCATCAGGGCTTACCGTTGGGACTCGATACGAGCTTGAAATCTTGATATGGAACTCCGATCCGACTCCGGGATCATTAACATTTTTAGAAGACGCAGTTTCATTGGAAATTGTGAAAAACATCGAGGTGTACTAAATGAAAAGACTGATTTTAACATTAACAATATTCGTGGCATTGATGCTGGTCTCCTCGATCTCCGATTCCGCGACTCCGGTTAAAAATCCGAATGTTACCGAGTACCGCGAAGCCTTCATGATGGGTGGTGAACACTCCTATTTTTATTTTGAGGGGCAAGATACAATCAGTCCTGCCGGAGGTGTCGATTCAACCGGGTTCGATTCGATTATGACAACCGGACCGCTTAATGTTGGATGGCTGGATGCTGATTCTATGGGTACTTATCCTAATTGGACAAAATTTGATTCAGTGACATGGCAAGATCCAACAATGTGCTGGCTATGGCTTCGGGCTGACTCGAACTCTTATGTCGACGGGACTGTTACTGGATACGGGGAGTAC